>Ga0118677_10000269_pt1 | contig 112854 bp, 97 predicted proteins | sample AliMusrvi5mmetaG_FD_86154 | JGI IMG/M metagenome (GOLD analysis project Ga0118677, IMG submission 86154)
ACTCGCTCGACCAACGCCAAATCCGCCGCCGCCTCCACCACCCTGGGGCCGCTCCCAGCGCTCCTGACGAGGGTCCTGGCGATCACGATTCGGATCACGCTGGTCCTGGCGATCCTGCCTCATGTCCTGGCGGTCGCGGTTCAACTCACGCTTGTCCTGGTTGATCTCGCGCCGGTCCTTGTTGATCTCACGGTTCAGGTTCTGCAACTTGGCCCGCGCAGCATCGGCCCCCACAGTGTCCCCGGAGCGCATCTTCTGCTCAATCTCCCGCTCCAGATCTTGGCGCACGCGCAGATCGCGTTGCAGTTCCTGGCGGTCCCGGTTCAGTTCGCGCTGGTCCTGGCGGATTTCCTGGCGATCGTTACGGATTTCCTGCCTGTCTTCGACTGGTCTGGGCGGCGGTCCCTGCGGTCTGCCGCCATCCTGGCCTTGCCCGGGAGGGGTCCCTTGCGGCCTGACGTCGTCCTGCCCTGTCCTAGGCGGCGGTCCCTGTAGTCGTGCATCGCCCTGGCCCTGACCAGGAACTGTTTCTTGTTGAGCCAGCAACAAGGTCTTCCCGCCCTCATCCATGACTGCAGCCTGCGCGTTTGCCACTGCCAGCGCCAGAACGGTGGCTGCCACCATCATGGCCAACGCACCCGCATAGGACGACCATCTCTTCATACAAACCTCCTTGAGAGTTCCAACGTGCGTCCCCTCTCTGCAAACCAGCCCGCCATGGGCCGCAGGGGGGGGCAGATCACCACTTCCCAAAAGCCTGGTCCCCCTGCTGATCGGAGAGGAACCAGTGCTCCCCGGACTTCTGAGTGGATCATGCACTGCCTAGTCATTTTCAGTCAAAGAGATGTTGATATACTTAACAATTCTTAATGTTGGTCATGACGGCTGCCATCCTTGTGCGAGGAAATAGCTAGGCCGGACAGCGCATTGTCCGAGATTGAGGTCGCGTCTCTGTAAAGAAGTGTTAAGTAGTGTTAATGACATGCCAATTTCAGAATTCGTGGCTCCCCCGTTGCAGGCCGCCAAGCATCGGCAAATCCTGCCTCCCAACCGTTGCGGTGGCGCACGCGGCTTGAGGAGGCAGGCAACTAAGGAGGTATTCATGTCGATCACAGCAGTCGGCTCAGGAGCATGGGGCCAGGCCGAGGCGACAGGTCGGATGCATCTGGCGAACCGGGTGGCTCGGTCCATGGTCGCTGAGCAGGACGTCAACCAGGATGGCTCACTGTCTCTCAGTGAAACCGAGCTGTCCCAGGCAAGCTACAGCGCCATCGACGGTGATGGTGACGGCTTGCTCAGCAGCCAGGAACTAGTCAGCGGGCTGAAAGACCGTAAGGAGTCCCTGCGCAACACGCTGCTTTCCGGAGTTGAGGGGCAGAGCTATCCCTCCCAGACGGAAACGTCACCCCTGTCAGGACACCTGGAAGCCCTGGCCAGCAGCGTGGCTGCAGGACTGGACGTGGACAAGAATGGCTCCATCGGCCTGGAAGAGTCCGGGATGACCAGCGAAGGCTTTGGCAAGGTGGACGGCAACGGCGACGGCGTGCTCACCGCAGCCGAGATCGCCAGTGCCATTCGCGACAAGCGGGACGAGGCGGGCATGTTCATGCAGGGGCAAGCTGGCTCGGCAGAGACACTTCCTCAGTCTGGTGAAGCCCAGGCCAGCAGTGTGGCTGCGAGGCTGGACGCGGACGGGAACGGCTCCATAAGCTTGGCAGAATCCGGGCTGACCAGCGAAGGTTTTGGCAAGGTGGATGGCGATGGCGACGGAGTGCTCACCGCGCCTGAGATTGCCAATGCCATTCGCGATAAGCGGGACGAGGCTGGCGTATTCCTACAGGGGCAGACGGAGACGACCGCTGCCTCGACGGAAACAGCATCGGTTTCGGCAGAGACGGGTACCGATTCAGAGGTGGCGGCTTCGACGTCGACGGGCACGACCACAGCTTCGGTGGAGACAGCTGCGAACCCGCCGCTTCACCGACGCATGCAGCAGGCCCTGGATGCATACAAGGGCCGCATGGGGGAGCTGATGTCCGGCCTGTTTGAGCAGCCTTCAGCGGCGCTGGCGGATTCCAGCGCGTCCACAGCATCGGCCGCCTTGCAGGCGAACGAGCCGGTGTCCATGACGGTGTAGGTTTCCGCAGGAGTCAGCTTGCGGCAACAAGGGCCAGGACGATCAGTGGCCTGCTATCTTCATCCACCTCCTGTCGGCTGGGCCGGATATCGCGGCCCTGACAGGGGGTGGATGCTTGTTTGTCACAGTGGTAGCTGGAACTCAGGCCGGGGCACAGGGCAGACGCATTTCCAGCAGCAGGCCACCGCCAGGGGCGTTGGCAGCGCGGATGCTTCCTTTGTGGGCGCGTATGGCGCCCTCGGCGATGGCCAGACCGATGCCCACGCCTCCGGCCCGCTGCTCCCGCGACTCGCCCACGCGATAGAAGGCGCGGAAGATTTGCTGTAGGCTCTCCTCCGGCACGCCAGGTCCATGGTCGCGCACCTGGATGTGCGCCTCCCGCTCGCCTTCGATGACCAGGGACACCTCCACGGCAGTGCCTTCCGCGGTGTAGCGCGCGGCGTTGCGAACCACGTTCTCCACGGCCTGCCGCAGCAGTTCGGGGTTGCCCGACACCACGGCATCGCCCTGAATGTGTGCCTCCACCCTGCGGTCGCTGCCCTGAATCTCGTAGTTCACATCCTGCACCACCTCCCGCAGCAAGGGGGTGAGATGGATCTTTTCTGGCCGGGACAATTCCGGGGAATGGTCAAGCCTGGCCAGGAGCAGGAGCTGGTTGATCAGCGTGTTCAGCCGTTCCGACTCACGCCGGATTCGGTCCAGGGCGCTGGGCAGGTCCGCCGCAGCGCATTGGCCCGCAAGCTCCAGGGCCACATTGAGCCGTGCCAGTGGCGAGCGCAGTTCGTGGGCCACGTCACGCAGCAGCCGGTGGTGCAGGGCGATGAGCTTCTCCAAGTTCTCCGCCATCAGGTCGAAGTCACGCCCTAGTCCGGCAATCTCGTCGCCACGCCGCCCGAACTCGTCCCCGACGCGCACGGACAGGTCCCCGCCAGTCATTTGCCGGGCCGCTTGGCGCAGCTTCAGCAAAGGCGCAGTCAGGTGCCGCGTCAGCCAGTAGCACACCAACCCGCCCACCACGAGCAGGGCCAGGAAGAACGTCAGGGTGTCGCCTCCCTTCTGGCCCAAATAGCCAGCAGCCAAGCGCATGAGACTATCCTGCGCCGGCGGGGGCGCTTGCGGCGGCTGGCCAGGGCCAGGCTTCCTGATGGAGGGGGCTGCCAGCCCGCTCTCGTCCAGGCGAGTCTCGCCCACCACCACGAAGAATCTGCCGGGGCTATCCTCCACAGGCTGCGCCAGCACGAAGATGTCTCTGTGTTGCATGTATTCGCGCTGCCTGGACGCCAGTGCCTTTTGGGCCAAGCTGCGCACCTCCGAGGGAGGAGGCTCGGCAGAGAGCGGCGCATCGGATTCGAAAAAGAAATGAGGCCGGATGCCTGCCGAATGCGAGATGATTAGACTGTATCTGCTGACGGCCTCGGCATTTTCATGCTGGAGAAGATCTTTTGCTGTTTGGCCATAGACGGTAAGGGACTGGCCCATGAGGTTCCGTCGTTCCTCAGCCGTCTGTTCGGAATGCTGGCTGCTGCGCAGGGACTTGTCGATGAGGGAAAGGACGTAGACGCAGGACGAACTGAGCAGCGTCACCAGCCAAAATCCGAGGAATATCTTAATGAAAATGGATGGAGACTTCAGCATGGGGTTTCCGTTTGCAAAAAAGCTGGTTCCATCATGGCGCGGCATCACTGCACGGCATAGAGATAGCCGACGCCCCGGAGCGTCTTGATGCGCTCGGAGCCATCCGTCTTCGGCCCCAGCTTTTTGCGCAGGTTGCTCACGTGTACGTCAATGCTCCGGTCAAAGGGCGACAGCTCACGGCCCAAGACCGACTTGACCATGTCCTCGCGGCTGATGACCTTGCCTGCGTTCTGCAGCAGCGTCTCCAGGGTGGAGAATTCCACGGAGGTCAAGGCCAACGGCTTCTCACCCTGGAAGACCGTGCGAGCGCTTGGAACAAGCTCAACGTCCTCCACAACGAGACGCGAAGGAGGCACTCCCATCTCTTCCGTTGAAGGTCCAACCCGCCGAAGAATGGCACGGATTCTGGCGACCAGTTCCCGCGGGTTGAACGGCTTCTGTAGGTAGTCGTCGGCACCGGTCTCCAGACCCTGGATGCGGTCCATGTCGTCGCCACAGGCGGTCAGCATCAGCACGGGCACTTGCGAACTCGCTCGTATACGACGCAGCGTCTCGAATCCACTCAAAGTCGGCAGCATCACGTCCAGCACCACAAGGTCGTGCCGTCCGGTGAGCGCCAGATCGATGCCCCTGACAGGCTCAAATACGGCCTCGGCCTTCAGGCCCTCTATGCGGAAGTAGTCCAGCAGGAGTGCGCACAATTCCTGGTCGTCGTCTATGATGAGGACGTTGTTCATCTGCACCTGCCACGCATGCTTTGATGGCCAAACATTCGTTCTTTTTCGGCCTGCCCGTTACTGGATTCTAGTGTAGCCCCAGGGACAGCGGAGACGCAAGAACCCCTTGCGCACTTACGCTCAGGGCTGGGCGGAACAGCCGTACAGCCCTCGCATGGTCGAATGTGAGACGCAGCCCGGTGGCGAGCTCCTGAAACTGGAATCCCGGGAAATGGCACAGCAGCTTTGTGCTGGGCAATATGGAAACGGTGTTGTCCGAGGGGCGCCGCGGGTGGATTCGGTAGAGTAGTGGGCGACCCAGGACTGTGCGGAACATTTCGAGCAGATCAAGTGTGGATGTCCCCAGGCCGGTGCCAAGGTTGAATGTTTCCGATGCATCCAGATTTCGGAGCGAGAAAGTCATCAACCGCGCGATGTCCTTCGCAAAAACATAGTCACGAACAGTTGTTGAGTCTCCGTAGACGTCCAACTGTTCACCTGCCAGCATGCGCTCGATCCAGGCTGCGACCACCCCTAGGCCGCGAGTGGCGGATTGCCGGGGGCCATACGCATTCCCAATTCTGTAGCAGTCGGCCTCAATGCCATGGCGCATCCGGAAGAACTCCAGCAGATGCTCCTGGCCGAGTTTGGCTATGCCGTATGGGTTCACGGGGCGAGGCAGGGAATCCTCGGTGGATGGGCCGTTCCGGGGGCCATAAACCATACCCCCCGACGAAGCGAACACGACCTTGCGAACCCCCGCACTGACGCATTGCCCGAGGAAGCGCATGAAGTTTCCAATCTCGGCCTCAATGTCGGACAGGGCACGCTCCCAGGCCGCGCACGGCGTTGTGGCGCATATGAAGTATGCGGCCATGTCCTGGCCTTCCAGGGCCTCGGCAACCAGGCTGGATTCGGAGAGGTCTCCGGCGATTTTGCGGAAGCGCCCTTCAGCATGGGAAAGGTTCTTCGCCCTGCCTCCAAGGAAGCGGTCGAAAACCGTCACTTCATGCTTGTGGACCATAAGCTGATCTACGAAGTGCGAGCCGAGGAAACCGTCTCCCCCGAAGACCGAAACCTTGCGACGACCACCATTCGCATGCAGTTTTTTTGCGAGCATCCTCCCCCCTCGCCCCAGAGGTAAAGCGACCGACTATGGAGCTTTGCTCTTCATGGGGTGTGGATGCAGTATGGAACATGACATGGGGTGGCAGTCAAAAGCATCCTGGGTTGCTTAACAATTCTTTACGTGTCGGAGGTATTAACCCAAAAGAGGAGAGTGCCGGGTGGTGTTGAGAGTACTTTGATTCCACATCAGCACCCCCGAACCCGAGCGAAAGTCGCTGCTCCCCCTCGCCGTCGCACATGCTGATACCACGGCGCGCCAAGGGGCGCGGTCATAGGGAGCGCGGAGCGCGACCTTGACCGCGAGACTGCGCGTCGTACCGTGCCGCCGGCGGCGAGGGGGAGCGCTGCGCGCCGCCTTTTCGTGCGCGCACTCGGCTGCGCACCCTGACCGCGCAGTATGGCGCGCTCTTTTCCCATCCGATCTGACCCGCGAAGCACCGCTGCGTCCGGTTTTGTTGACTGGCTTGTCCTGTCAACAAAACCGGACAGGATTTCATCCAAGCGCTTCTTCTCTTCACCGCCCTCTGCCCCTGTCTCCTGCCTCTGAAATTATTCTGTGCCCCCCTTCGCCAGACTTGCTGCGGGTTCGTCTGACGTGCGACGCTCATCTGTGCTTCTGTTTTGTTTGGGCTTCGGAGCTTCTGGCTTCGTGAACGGCCGCCTGCTGGACGGGATGGCTGAAGTGCCCGCCAAGGTGTTCGAGGTGACTTTGAAGTCGCCTCACAGGCCCTGAACCGCTCACAACATTGTGGGCAAAACCAACGGACGGTCCAGTCCGAAACCCCGCTGCATAAGGAGACGCAGCGCAAGATGGATCGGCGGAGTTGCTACCGCCGGCACCAGGACAATTCCTGGCGCACATGCCGACAAGTTCGGCGCGCGAGCCTGGCTCGCAGAAAGAGCACACTACTCAACGAGAACGGCGGCGGAACGGATCGGAACGGAATGGAAGGGCAAGGACATGGGAACGAATAGATGGCCGAAGTCGCTGCACGGGCAAGCCGAGGCGCTCCTCGGCGGCATCCGTGCGATTGGCCGCAAGAAAGACAGTGTGGACCGGCGCTTCATCAGGGGCATCGGCACTTGGACCGTATACAGGAAAGATATCCATCGCTTCATTGAGTTTCTGCAGCGCGCCGGGCTGCGCGACCTTCGCCAGGCACAGCGCGTCTCCGGCTTTGTTCGCACGTACATCGCCGGCAGAGGGCAGGCGCTTCGCAAGTCTGACGGTTCGTTTCAGACGTTGGAACGGGAAATATCCGCAATCACGAAGCTCTCTCACGCGCTCGACGTCTACTCGGAGCGCCATGGCGGCGAGTCGGCGGCGGATATCCGCACGGTTCTGTCTGAAGAGAAAGCGCAGTGGCGCACGGAGCTGGCGGCGCGTTCTGGCGGCTACACGACTCGCGCGTATCCCGACCCGGAGGGGCTCTACGCAGCCATTCAGGACGCTGGCCTTCGGCTCCAGGCAAAGCTCATGGGGGAAACCGGCTGCAGGGCGGAAGGCGTCGGCGCTTCGGCACGCGGCAGCAACCCGATCACAGCCACCAACCTGCTCGGCTTGGGCACGGACCCGGTTTCCGGCGCTGCTGCGGGGCGCATTGTGGTCGTTGAAAAGGGGGGCAAGCTCACCGAACACTTCGTGAACCCGACAACGTACCGCGAACTCGAAGAGCATATTGCGGAGCATGGCCAACTCGCCTCGCCGTACCGCACGTTCCTGCGCGCCGTCGAGGCTGCCGCCAGAGCGACGGGGCAGTATGCGCATGGCCGGGGCACACACGGTCTGAAGCACTGCTTCGCACAGTCGCGCATGCACGAAGCCGTTGAGGTCGGCTTGTCGCATGAGGAGGCAAAACAAGCTGTGGCAAACGAGATCGCGCACAATCGTCTCGACAGCGTCGATATCTACATGAGGTAGCAGGTGCCGAAGCTCGCGATACATCCCTCCGGCTTGAACACAGCGAAAGAGCGTGCCCGGGCGTTGCGCTGGCTCGCCGGTCTCGCTGAGTCTGACCGCGAACACATCCTTTTCGACGCCTTCGCCGCATGCGCCACGTCCACGCCGCCGACTCCGTACGTCGCGTTGTTCGACGCGATTCGCCGCTTCGGTTTCGACACGGTCCGCCGACGCGGTTTTCGTGCCGCCGGGCCGGAGCAATTCGAGGATTTTCAGCGCGTGCGCGAGTCCCGTGCCAGGAACTTGCGGGAGGAGCGGCCGTCGCCCAAACGGGACAAAATGCTTCAGCGCTGGGCTCTGGTGCGCGAGCTTCACGGGCAGGGGCTCGGTTTCAGGCTCATCGCCCGCTACTTTTCGAAACAGCTGCGTATTTCCGTCTCCGCGTCATACCTGCGGAAGCTGTGGGGCGAATTAGAGCCCTGTGACGATAACGGCCTGCCGCAACCGTAGCCTGCGCGGTCGCCCTTGATGCCCTCCTTCGCCATTTTCGTCCTTCTGCTCGCGGTTTTTGCGCTGCTGACGCTCTTCGCCGTGGCCTTCATCCTGCGGCGTGCCCTGACGCCTGAATTCCCAGCAATTCACCCTCCCGAACACTATCTCGAAGTCCGTACAGCCCCTCTCACGGCCAAACACCACAGCCCCGTCGGGCATTCTCCGCGAAAACGCTGGCGCCGGACGCCTGGGATGCAGTCTGGCTTGCCGCCGCCAACCACTCTGGCAAGCCGAAGAGGCCTTTCCGCATGCTCCAATGCCTGACGTGCCACTGGCGGCGGCGTAGCATGGGAACGCAAGCTCCTGCGCGTTATTCGTGGTTCGGAGTGACGTAGATGTTTGTGCTTCATCGCCTTGCGACAACACGCTGAAATAGCGTGAAATGAATTTGAGGTGCCTCAAAATTGCCAGGAATGCCAGGCTTCGAGAGCCTCGAATATCAGATCCTCTGGGTCGACTTATTGAGCGAGTTCTGGGAGATCATGATCCCTTTCACCTCAACAGGAGATGCGCCATGGTCAACCCGTCGCCGGCCCGAAGGATTCTGCTCACCCTATCACATGGCATTGTGGTTCCCGCCCTGTCCCGCCGCACCGGCGCGCTCTGCCGGGCGGTCAAAACACGTTGGCTCATGGTCGACATCGACGACCAGGTGCGGCTCGTCGGCTGCCTCGACCGGAAGGGGCGCGTGTTCCGGACAGCCGTGCGAGACAATCTGCGGCTTCAGACGCGCAGCATTGCCAACGCCCGTGACCTGACTCAAGGCGAAGCAATAGTGCGGGCGCTCGATGCGGCCGCCACCCCGAACTTCGACATGACGGCCCATTGGGCGCTGTTCGACTACAGGTCGCTGCGGCTCGCGGACGGCATGGACAACTACAGCGCATGGCCGACGGCGGGCGGCGATGTGGTGGCGCGATTGTCGAGCACGCACGGCATGCTCGTTCCATCCGTCGATCCGCTCAAGCCGCCGTTTCGCGCTGTCGGTTTGCTCTGGGAGAACGGCGACTTCGGGCGGAACTCATGCAGCGCCATCCTTTCGTTCGTGAACTCCGGTGGCGTCATCCTCGCCGCAGCCTATCCCGACGCCCTCGCCGAACGTTTCGTGCGTCGGAACGACGCGGGTTGGGCCGACTGGATGCCGACCGCTCCGGATGAGAAAGCACAGCGGTCCGCGGCACGAATGGAAGCCGCGTTTCCCAAGCGCAAGCACATCGCGCTCACGCTGCAGCATGTCTTGCGATTCATCGACAAAAACCCCGGGAGCGAGGCGCTGTCGCTCAAGCCCGGCCCCGTTCTCGACATCGTCATTTGGAAGAACGGCGTGAGCAGGTCTGGCAAGCGCGTCAGCGCCGAACACATGTTCCTGCGCCCATTTTTCGAGCAGTTCATGGACCCGGCGCCGCCCGAGTAGACTCGGCATTTTCCGGCAGATTTCGTAAGGCTCCGGGGTGGCAGCGCTCCGGGGCCTTTTGTTTGTGGCGTCAGGGCGTCTCTTGCCCTTGACGGCGCCGCAGGAGTGCTCGGAGCCGGCATCGGCTCCAGCCTCATGCACGTCTGGATCCGACTCTTCCATCTGCCCAAGCTGCCAAGTCGCGCGGCCAATGAAAGCCCGTGAAACGGAGGGCTTTCCCGCCGGCGTGCGTGGACCCTGCTTCGTGCAGATCCATTCCCGTTCGACCAGCTCGTATGCCGTGCCGGTCTTCATGACGATTTTGACGCTCTTGTCTGGGCTACACGTGATGGTCTCGACAACGCTGCGCAGTTGCATGGCGATGCGCGCACGGCGCGCGTAGACCGCCTCGTCCGACATGTCGACGTATCCCGGCAGGCCGGTGTCAGGTGACAGCACGGCAGCGTCGGAGCGTCCACGGAATTGCGTCGAGTCTTCCGCTGCCTGGCGCGCCGCCGTGGCTTCGGCACGTGCCTTCATGAGTTCCTCGCGCAACGCGACACGCTTGCGTTTCAGCTCGGCAAGCTGCTGCCCCAGTTCCTCAAGCTCCGCGAGGTCGTCGTCCACGAGCAACGCCACGTGCTTCTGGATTCTGGCATCCGCATGCTCAAGCTGCGCTTCGAGTGAAGCAATGCGGTCTGTGTGCTGTTTGAGGGCGGTGCTGTGAATGCCAACGGCGGCGGCGATGTCCAGATCGTCCATGAGGCCGGAGAGCACGAAGTTCTCAACATACAAGTAGTTGAAGTACCGCCTGTTCGAGCAGCCGTGCCCGGCATGCGCGGAGTTGCACGTGAGATAGTGTGCCCACGGACGGAGTCCACTTTTCCGGGTCTTGTCTTGCGTGGCATTGTGGTAACCCATCGTCCCGCCGCAGACGGAGCACCGGGCGATTTTTTGGAACAGGTTTGCGTACTTTTTGCCTTTTCTGCCCCGCTGGCCTTTCCGGCGGAGAAACGCCATGTCCTGCACCCTTTCGAACAACGCAGGGTCGACGATTTCGGGGTAGTATCCGGCGATGACTTCCTGCCCCTTGCCGCCTTCATCGGTCTTGAACTCCGCGATGTAGTCACCGACAACCGCACGATTACACAGCAGTTTTTCAATGTAACTCCTGTGCCAGACGGGCTTGCGCGTGTTCCAGGCCGGAATCCCTTCCTTGATAAGCGCGTTGGCGATGACGCCGCGGCCGTATCCGTTCACGTACATGTCGAAGATGCGGCGCACGAGCTGCGCGCGCTCATCAAGCACGTGGATTTTGCCGTCGTGGACTTCGAGCCAACGCGGCACCTGGCTCGTCACGATGACGCCATCTTTCGCTTTTTTGCGTTTGGTTTCCCAATTCGCGCGCGATCTGAAGGACTTGTGCTCGCTCTCGCTGTTCGAACGCATCATATCCGCAAGGATGGGGAAAAAGGCTGCGTACGAGGCGAGGTCCAGTATGACGTTTTGCGCTGTGAGTCCGATTTTGACGCCGCGTTGGGTGATGTTGAGCAACAACAGCAGCGCTTCGTTCACACGATTGCGGGTCAGACGGTCAAGGGATTCCGCGACAAGCACTGAGCCCGGCGGCACTTCACCGCTCTCGCATCGCTGCAGGAAGCGGCCGAGTTCGCCTGTCAGGGCGTTGTCGCCGCGAAAAGCCGAGACGCCGATGTCTTGCATCGTTTCGGCGACCGGTAGGCCGTGGGTCTCCACGAACCGCAGGGCGGCGTCGTGCTGCCGCCGTTCGCCGTCGCCCCAGGCTTGCGCTTGCGACGAGAGTCTGATGTAGATATACGCCTGTGACGCCGGTGGGGTGAGGTTTGTATTTTTCATGAGAGCATCCTGCGCCGGCTTTTTCTGATGAGGCCAGGACTTTCAGGGGGGTCAGAGGGGGGCCTGGCGATGCCCAAAGCGACAATTGTCAGAAATTACTGACAAAGTTTGTTTCGCTTTGGGTAAGATATTTCTTTCCCGCTCCCCGCAAGGGGACGAGTCCCCTTGACCCCGTTACGAGCCGGTGGGCGCGGCGGAAGCAGATTCAGGGGGCGAGCCTCTTGACGCCCGGCAGGCGGCCTTGCCTTCCCCGCGTACGCGCGCGTCATCCTGCGCGTTATCCTGCGCGTTATCCCGCGATCATCCCGCGCATCATCCCGCGTGCATCATCCCGCGCACCACCTGCGTCACCTGGTCCGCCGAGGGCTTGTAGAAGGCCTCCTGGGGCGGGCTGAAGGGGACCGGGATGTCCGGCGCGGCAATGCGGCGCACCGGCGCCTTGAGCTCGTCGAAGCAGGTCTCGGCCACGGTGGCGGCGAGTTCCGCGCCGTAGCCGCAGAAACGGGTGGCGTCGTGCAGGGTCAGGAAGCGGCCGGTCTTGCGGACCGAGGCGATGACGCTGGCGGTGTCCAGGGGGACCAGGCTGCGCAGGTCGATGACCTCCAGGGAGATGCCTTCGGCCTGGAGCGCCTCTGCGGCCTGCAGGGCCACGTGCACCGCGCCTCCGTAGGTCGCGAGGGTGGCGTCGCCGCCCTGGCGGGCGATGCGCGCCTGGCCCAGGGGCACGCGGTAGTCGCCTTCGGGCACCTCGCCGTGGATGGTCCAGTACAGGGGCATCTCCTCCACCACCACCACCGGGTCGGGGTCGAAGATGGCGGAGAGCAGCAGGCCCTTGGCGTCGGCGGGGTTGGAGGGATAGGCGATCTTGAGGCCGGGCGCGTGGGCCAGCCAGGCCTCAAGGGAGTGGGAATGCTGGCAGCCTGCGGAGAAGACGCCGGACTTGACGCGCACGGTGAGCGGGAAGCTGGACAGGCCGCCGCTCAGGTAGCGCAGCTTGGCCGCGTGGTTCACGAGCATGTCTGCGGCCAGGGTGATGAAGGGGAAGAACATGACCTCGACCACGGGCTTGAGGCCCATGCAGCTTGCCCCCACGGCCAGGCCGACGATGGCGGCCTCGCTCACCGGGGTGTCGCGCACGCGGCGCGGGCCGAAGCGCTCCAGAAGCCCGAAGGTGGGCAGGTGCGGGTTGACGTGGATGGAGGTGCCGATGCCCTCGCCCGCGAGAAAGATGTCCTCGTCCATTTCCATGGCCAGCGCGAGCGCTTCCGCGACGGCCTGTCCGGTGCTCTTGACGGGCATGGCTCAGCCCTCCCTGAGGATGGGGTTGACGTAGAGGTGGTCGAGGGCCTCCTCGGGAGGCGGGAACGGGCTCGCGTCGGCAAAGGCCACGGCCCGGTCCACGGCCTGGTCGGCGCGCTCGAGCATCCCGGCCATGAACTCGCCGAGCCCGTCGCGGCGCAGGACCTCGGCATGGCGCACGATGGGGTCGCGCCCGGCCCAGCTGGCGAGCTCGTCCTTGTCCACGTACTGCTGCTGGTCGTGCTCGCCGTGGCCGTGCATGCGGTAGGTGCGGCATTCCATGAGCGCCGGGCCCTTGCCGGAGCGGCAGTGTTCCAGGAATCCGCGCGCGGTCTCGTGAACGCCTTCCACGTCATTGCCGTCCGTCATCTCGCCGGGCATGTTGTAGGAGGCGGCGCGGGCCGCGATCTCGCCGATGGGGCAGTGTTCTTTGTGGGCCTGGGCCCCGGCCCAGCAGTTGGATTCGCAGACGAACAGCACGGGCAGCTTCCATACTGCGGCGAGGTTCATGGCCTCGTGCACGCTGCCCTCCGCCGCTGCGCCGTCGCCGAAGAAGACGCAGGTCACGCCCTGCTCCTGGCGGTAGTGCTGGGCAAAGGCCGCGCCCATGGCCAGAAGCGGCCCGGCGCCGACCACGGTGGAGGTCATGAGCACGTTGCGCCCGGGATCGGCCAGGTGCAGGGTGCCGGACTTGCCGTGGTTGAGGCCGCCCTGCCTGCCCATGATCTCGGCCAGGAGCGCGCCCGGGTCCACGCCTCGGGCGAGCAGGTGGCCGTGGCTGCGGTGGTTCGTGACGATGACGTCCCTGGGCGTCAGGGCCCGCACCACTCCGGCGGCCACGGCCTCCTGGCCGTGGCAGGTGATCTGCATGCCGGGCAGCCGACCCTGCTCGTGGGCCATCTGCGTTATGCGATCCTCGAAGGCGCGGATGAGGAGCATGTCCGCGTGCAGTCCGATGCGCTGGTCACGGTCGAGCGGGTCTCGTTGCATGGTGCCTCCTCTGGAAAGCATGTGTGCGTGCAGTGCCGGAAAGAGCCGCCGCAGGTGGAGCTTTCCTTCATTATGGATTTCCAGGCAAAGCGCGTCAAGAAACTTTCCGGCGCAGTGGATTCCTTCTCCTCAAACATCCCGAGCGGGGCAGTAATGGGCGAAGCGCAACGGCAGGAGCCATGCCCCTCCCCGCACGGCGGCGGACACGGGCGAGAAGGCGCGCGCCGTTCGTGGAATCATGAATGCGGAGTTTCCCGCTCATTGCCGATGTCGAGGCAGGGGGCTGCGGGGGTCTGCCCTGGAATCAGCGCAGCCGGGCCAGCACGGCGGCGATGTTCGCAGGCAGGCGCACGGGCTCGCGCCCGGTGTGGTGCGCGATGCGCCCAAAGCTGAAGCCCGCGACGAGCTCCTGCGGGGTGGCGGGGCGCGGGGCGGGCAGCAGGCCCGCGCGCCAGGCCAGGTACCCGGTGATGGCCGGGGCCTGGACGCCCGCCTCGCGCAGGCTGGCCAGGGCAAGCAAGCCGTGGCGCTTGGCCAGGCGCTGGCCGTCCGCGTCAAGCAGCAGGGGCAGGTGGGCGTGCTGCGGGGGCGGCGCGCCGAGAAGCTCGTAGAGCAAGAGCTGGCGCGGGGTGCTGGCCAGGATGTCGTCGCCGCGCACCACCTGGGTGACGTGCATGGCGATGTCGTCGACCACCACGGCCAGCTGGTAGGCGAAGACCCCGTCGGAGCGGCGCAGGGCGAAGTCGCCGCCGCAGTCGGCCAGGGTCATGCGCTGCGGCCCGGCCACAAGGTCGTCGAAGGCCAGGGCGCGCTCCCCGCAGCGCAGGCGCAGGGCCGGGCGGCGGCCCTGGCGCAGCAGCTCCCGGCGCTGGTCCGCGCCCAGGTTCCGGCAGGTGCCGGGGTAGGCGGGCGAGCCGTCATCGACCAGCGGGGCGTGGGGCGCGCTGGCCAGGGAGCGCAGCTCCTTGCGCGTGCAGAAGCAGGGATAGACCTGCCCGGCCAGGGTAAGCCGCTCCAGGGCGGCGGCGTAGGCGTCCAGCCGCGCGCTCTGCTCGTATGGTCCGTGCGCTCCGCCCACGTCTGGCCCCTCATCCCAGTCCAGGCCCAGCCAGCGCAGGTCGCGCACGATCTCTTCGGCGAAGTCGGGGCGCGAGCGTTCGGGGTCGATGTCCTCCAGGCGCAACACCACCTGCCCGCCCGCCGGTCCGCCCGCCGGTCCGCCAGATGACCGGGCGGCCAGCCAGGCCAGCAGAAACGCCCAGGCGTTGCCCAGGTGCATGCGTCCGGTGGGGCTGGGGGCCAGGCGGCCGCGAACGTTGTACGGTGAATGGGCCGGAATGCTGGCCGGAGTGCTGGCCGGAGAACGGGCCGGGGAGCCGGACAGGCTGCGCGCCCCGGCGGCGGCCTGTGGGGGCTGTGACTGGTCGGACGGTGGCTGGGCGGCCTGTGGCTGGGCGGACTGCGACGGGACGGATTCCTGCTGAGCGGATTCCGGTGGGACGGAGGCGGAAGGGGTGGTCTGTTCGGCGGGGCGGTGCATGGCTCTGGGCATCATCATCCGGCGCGAAAGTCAAGGGCGCGTGCGCGCAGCCAGCGCCGGAAGGGGGGGCAGGAGCGCCATGCTCCGGCTGACAGGGTCTGGCCGAAAGCGCCCGGCCTGCACAATCTGGCCGCCATAATCGGGCCGACGGGGTGTGGCTGAAACACTCGGGTAGGCCGCCCAGGCCGCGCCGGTTGCGGCCCTGGCGGGTTCAGCGCAGGGCGTGCTTCATCACATAGGCCAGCTCGAAGATGTCCTCGCCCACGCGCAGGGTTTCGGCTATGCCGCGCGAGTAGATGAAGTCCGCGCCGCGCATGTTCACGAAGATGTCCAGGTCCTGCAGAAAGCGCAGGGCAACGGCCTCGGCCTGGGTGCCGGTCTGGCCCATGTGGCCCCTGGCGTGTTCGGCCACGGCTTCCTCGATGCGCTTGCGCAACGCCGGTTGCTTGTCCTGGCGCAGCATGCCCACCATCTTGGCCAAAAGCGCTTCGCACTGTTCCATGTCGTTCTCCGCTTGGGGCGGCGGGCATGGCCTGTGGGCCATGCCCGCCTGGTGAGAGGGGGGGCTTACCCGCCGTGGGCGGTGGGGAAGAAGGTCACGCTGATCCAGTAGAGCAGCACCAGGGACACGACGCCGATGCTCAGGCTCCACTTGATGAACTTGAGTTCAATGGGCAGAAGTGGCTCATACTCCATCTTCTGCATTTCTTCGGCAATCTTGTGTTCGTCAAGTTCCATTGTCTTGCTCCTTTGTAGTGCGGGGCGTTGCGGCAGGCGCTAGACGACCGGCGGCTTCACGCCATGGAAGAACAGCCAGGAGATGAACAGGCCGATCCAGATGATGAAGCCGAACAGGCAGACGATGTACACCGCAGCCAGCTTGCCGATGCCCTCGGCCCAGAGCTTCTTGAAGTTCGAGACCACGCCGATGGTGAAGAAGGTCAAAACGAAGAAGATGCCCCGGAAGATGCCCGTGCCCGCGATGGTGGCCTTGCCGAGCTTGAGCAGGTCCGGGCCGGTGGCGCACAGGGCCAGCATGACCAGGAAGGTGATGACATAGCCCAGGACGAAGCGCGGGAAGCGGTCCAGCACGGCGCTGAACTTCATGCGCTCGCCGGGCTTGCAGTCGATGAACGTGCACCACACCATGGCCAGAACGAACGACCAGATGCCGATGAACACGTCGATGAAGATCTTGACCGTGGTGGCGGCCATGGTGACCCAGCCGGACTGGTACTGCACGCCCGTGTCGGCAAAGACCTTGGCGCGGATCAGCGCGTCGGCGATGGCGCCGGAGGCGATGGCTCCGCCGTCGGACTTCACGGCCAGGCCCATCCAGGCGCCTGCCACCATGGGCTCGCCGGAAAGCCACCACTGCGCGGCAAAGGGCAGGATGAGCATCTCGATGCAGGTGAACACGACCACCAGCGAGGAGACCATGATGGGCACGATGGGCCGGGCGCGGATGGCGCCGCCCGTGGCGATGGCGGCGGAAACGCCGCAGATGGAGATGCCCGAGGCCAGCGGAGCCGACCACTCGCGGCTGAACTTGAAGTGCTTGCGGGCCACGTAGTAGACCAGGGCCCAATAGATCAGGTAGGCCTCGACGATGGCGCACAGGCCTCGGAAGATGACCGAGGAGGCCAGGCCCAGGGCGTCGACGGCCTTGACGCCGAGCTCCGCGCCCAGGATGACGATGGCGATCTTGATGTACATTTCAGGCCGCAGGGCTTCCTTCAGCTCCTCGGCGAAGCCGGGGGTGAAGTTGCCGACGAAGATGCCCGCCAGCAGGGCGATGATGAAGCCCGCCTCGCCGGTGAGGCCCATGGACCAGGTCAGGCCGAACTTGGCCATGGTGTCCGGGGTGGCGGCGATCACGGCGTAGCTGCCGGCGGCCCAGCAGGCGAAGCTGATGAAGAACACCGCAGTGAAGGACTTGATGAACCGGGGCACGTCTGCACCCAGGAACTTCACGCCCACGCTCAAAAACGCGGTGATGAACAGGTAGGTCAGCAGCAGCGCCGCGTAGCCGGGCAGTTCCTTGTACGACCCGGTGGCGGGGCTGAGGATTTTCCCGACGCTGGTCCAGACGTTCGTCTTGACGCTCCAGCCCAGGGCGTCCACCCCAGCATAGTTCAGCATTCCGAGCAGAAAGAGGATAAGCCCCATGATGAGCGCAAGCTTGTCCTCTGTCAGCCACCTTTTTTCCGCCATGTCAACCTCCTCCACGCATGTCCCGGGGCAACGAAATGTTTGTGGCGGCCACCTTTGGCTCGCCGCACCCCTTGCTTTCCAATCTCTGCGGGCCAGTCAACAGCGCCCGCCCAGTCTCGAAACCCTGCCCTCCCCAAAGCGGTGATGCTTTGCAAGGGCGGTGTCTCCTGTGAGCAAGGATGGTGCCAGGAGGCGCGAGAAAATTAACAGGCTGTATTTACACGTGTAGTTGTGGCCAGGGTGTGCCCCGCCTGCAAACTTGCGGCAGCACCTTGCGGCCACGCGGACGCATGGGTGCAAACTGCTGTTGCCAGGGGCCGGGCCGCCGCGTATGCTGCCTGCAAAAGGGGAGGCGCCCATGCACCGGCTCGTGCCGCGCACCTTGCAGAGCAAGTTTCTGTCCGGCCTGGTCCTGCTCATGGCCGGGCTGGTCGGCTTCTTCTCCGTGGCCCTGAACATCCACCTGGAGCGGCTCATGGAGGGCGAGGCCCGGGAAAAGGCCTCCCTGGTCCTGGCCCAGGTGGAGGCCATGCAGCACTACGTGCGCTCCTCGCTTCGGCCCACCATGTACCGCGTCCTGCCCGGCGACCAGTTCATCCTGGAGGCCATGAGCACCTCCTACGTCACCCGCGCGGTCATGAGCGACGCGAACCTCTCCCACGAGGGCTTTGTCTACCGCCGCGTGGGCGTGGGCGCGCGCAACCCGGACTACGAGGCCAACGACATGGAGCGCGCCTTCATCGCCCGCTTCGAGGCCGATCCGGCCCTGACGCGCCTGGATCAGTTCACCGAGGTGGACGGCGAGCGCAACTTCATCACCGTGTGCGCCCAGCGCTACGAGGAAGCCTGCATGCACTGCCACGGCGACCCGGCCGTGGCCCCGCGCGAGCTCATCGCCCGCTACGGGGCCGAGCGCGGCTTTGGCCGCAAGGTGGGCGACCTGGCGGGCATCGACCTGGTGCGCCTCAAGGTTCAGCGCAACGTGGGCGGCATCCGCGAGGCCACGATCTCCTTCGCCCTTCTCTTCGCCTCGGGCATTCTGGTGCTGTTTCTGGTCATCCAGGGTTTTTTCCACCGTCTGGTGGTGCAGAGCCTGCGCCGGGTGACCGGGGTCATGCAGCGTCTGTTCCCGGACGAGGCGCCCAAGCAGGCCGTGCAGGACGCCCTGCGGACCCCGGCCCGCGACGACGAGCTTGAGGGCATCCTGCACGGGTTCGAGGCCTTTGCCGAGCACCTGCGCCAGGCCCGCATGGACCTCAAGGAATACGCCGCCACCCTGGAGGACAAGGTGGCCGAGCGCACGGTGGACCTGACCCGCCTGGCCGACGAGCGCCGGGCCGACGTGGCCCTGTTCGTCTCGCTCTTGAACAGCCTGAACGAGAGCCACGACAAGCAGGAGCTGTTGCGCTCCGCGCTCAAGCTCATCGCCGTGCGCTTCGGCGCGGCGCGCGCGGCCTATATCTGCCTACTGGCCTCCTCGGACTTTGCCGCCTGGCCCGACCCGGCGGCCGCCCCGGACCTGCCGCCGGACTGGCACAGCCTGGTGTCCGGCGGGGAGCCGCGCCTCACGGCCCGGGCCTGGCACATCCCGGTGCAGACCACGGGCACCAGCCGGGGCCTGTTGTGCCTGTACTGGGACGAGGCCCAGGAGAGCAGCGGGCGGCTGACCGACCTGGCCAGGGCCATCGGCCAGCAGCTGGGCATCGCCATGGAGAATCTGGAGGCCCTGGACGGGCTGCTGCGGCAGAACGCCATGCTCTCCTCCATCTTTGAGGGCATCGCCGACCCGCTCCTGCTGCTGGACTCCGGGGGCTCGGTGCTCCTGGCCAACACCACGGCCGTGGCCCTGGCCGAAAGCCTGGGCGGGCAGGGCTTCGAGCCCTTGCTGGAGCGCCTGGCCGCCGCCACCGCAGACACGGGCTGCGGCGAGTTCGAGCTGCCCGACGGGCGCATCTTCGCGGCCCACCTCTACCGGCTTGAGGAGGCTGGCGGCGGCCGCCACGTGGCCTCCCTGCGCGAGATCACCCTGGAGCGGCGCATGGAGGGCCAGATGCTCAGAAACGAGCGCATCGTGGCCGTGGGCCAGCTGGCCGCTGGCCTGGCGCACGAGATCAACAACCCGCTGGGCGTCATCCGCTGCTACGCCGAGCTGCTCTCCGCCTCGCAGCAGGAGGCCCAGGCCCAGTCCGACCTCGCGGTGATCATGCGCCATACCGAGCAGGCCCGGCGCGTGGTGCGCGACCTGCTCGACTTCGCCCGGCCCAGGCCCGCCTCGGCCGGGCCCGGCGACCTGGCCGCCGTGGCCGCCACCACGCTGGACATCCTGCGGCCCAGGTCCAGAACCCGGCGCACCGGCCTGACCCTCGACGTGGACCCGGACCTGCCGCCGGTGCGCGCCGGGGCCGACGCCCTGGAGCACATCCTGACCAACCTGGTGATGAACGCCCTGGACGCCGTGGACGACCTGGAGGCCAAAACCGGCCAGGCGGGCGCGGTGCGCGTGGAGATCCGCCGCGAGGGTGCGGACGCGGTCATCACCGTGGCCGACAACGGACCGGGCATCGTGCCCGAACACCTGAACCGCGTCTTCGACCCCTTCTTCACCACCAAGGACGTGGGCAAGGGCACGGGCCTGGGCCTGTCCGTGGTGTTCGGGCTGGCGCGGGAGCTGGGCGGCGGCATCGAGGTGGAGAACGGCGCAAGCGGCGGCGCGGTGTTCCGCGTGCGCCTGCCCCTGGCGGCGGAGGGGGACTAGATGGCCCAGCGCATCCTGCTCGTGGACGACGAGCCCGACTTCACCCAGGGCCTGGCCCGGCTCATCGCCGCAGGCTTTGCCGAGGTCGACATCGTCCTGGCCGGGAGCGGGGCCGAGGCCCTGGAGCTTTTGGCCTCGGGCCGGGTGGACCTGATGCTGACAGACCTGCGCATGCCCGGCCTGGACGGCCAGGAGCTGCTGCGCAAGGCGCTGGAGCTGGCGCCCGGCCTCACCGTGGTCCTGCTCACCGGCCACGGCAGCGTGGAGTCCGCCGTGGCCGCGCTCAAGGCCGGGGCCTATGACTTTTTGACCAAGCCCGTGGACCGCGAGGAGCTGTTCCGCGCCGTGCAAAAGGGCCTGGAGCGCGGACGGCTGCTGGACGAGAACAGCGCCTTGCGCGAGCTGGCCCGCCGGTCCGAGGGCGGCCGCAGCCTGGTGGGCCAGGCCCCGTCCATGCGCCAGCTCAAGGAGTCCATCGCCGCCGTGGCCGCCTCGGACTACACCGTGCTCATCCGGGGCGAGTCCGGCACGGGCAAGGAGCTGGTGGCCGGCGGCATCCACCGGCTGAGCAGCCGCGCGGCCAAGCCCTTTGTCACCGTGAACTGCCCGGCCATCCCGGAGCACCTGCTGGAGAGCGAGCTCTTCGGCCACGTCAAGGGCGCCTTCACCGGGGCGGAAAAAAGCCGCCGGGGCCTGTTCGAGGCGGCCAGCGGCGGCAGCATCCTGCTCGACGAGATAGGCGACATCCCCATGCCCGTGCAGACCAAGCTGTTGCGCGTGCTCCAGGAGCACGAGGTGCGGCCCGTGGGCTCAAACGACACGATCACGGTCGACGTGCGCATCCTGGCCACCACCAACCAGGGCCTGGAGACGCGCATCGCCACGGGCCAGTTCCGGGAGGACCTGTTCTACCGCCTGAATGTGCTCACCGTGACCACCCCGCCCCTGCGCGAACGGCGCGAGGACATCCCGCTCCTGGCCGCGTTCTTCCTGGGCCAGACCTGCCGCGAGATGAGCCTTTCGCCCAAGGTGCTGGGGCCCGAGGCCGTGGCCTGCCTGTGCGAGCGGCCCTGGCCGGGCAACGTGCGCGAGCTGCAGAACTTCGTGCGCCGTCTGGCCGTGTTCTGCCCGGGCAAAAGGGTGGAAATGGCCCACCTGCGCCAGGCCGAGGGCGGCTTGCCGGGCCAGCCCGGCCAGACAGGCCAGACCGGACAGACCGGACAGACAGGCGGCTGCGGCCCCGGCCCGGACCAGCCCCTGGCCCCGTACAAGGAGGCCAAAGCCCACGTGCTCGACAGCTTCACCCGGCGCTACGTGGAGCAGATCCTGGAGACCACCGGCGGCAACATCTCCGAGGCCGCGCGCATCTCCGGCATCGAGCGCGTGAGCCTGCAGAAGATCATCAAGCGCATGGGCGCGAAACCGGCGGGAAACGGCGGCTCGCAGTAACGGCGCGCGGGGGGAGGGCGCAGCGCCGCTGCTTCGGCCCCTGGTGACAGCGCACCGCGCATGGGCTATAGGCCCCGCAGATGAACGCCGAATCCCGCCACATCGCCCGCCGCGCAGCCACGGTTGGCGGGGCCACCCTGGTCTCGCGCATCCTTGGTTTCATTCGCGACCTGATCACCGCCTTCACCCTGGGCGCGGGGCTCTTCGCCGACGCCTTCTTCGTGGCCTTCCGCATCCCGAACCTGTTGCGCAGCCTGTTTGCCGAGGGTTCGCTGACCCTGGCCTTCATCCCGGCGTTCTCCCGCGTGCGGGCCGAGGAAGGCGAGGAGCGCGCCCGGGAGATGGCCCGCGCCGTGCTGGCTTGGCTGGTGTCGATCCTGGCCGGGATCACGCTGCTGGCCATGGTCTTCGCCCCGCAGCTCACCGCGCTCATCGCGCCCGGGTTCGAACGCAACCCGGAGCTTTTGGCCACCACGGCCAGCCTGTTGCGCATCTGCTTCCCGTACATCATCTTCATCTCCGGCGTGGGCCTGTGCATGGGCATTTTAAACGCCCTGGACCACTTCTTCGCCCCGGCCATGGCCCCGTGCATCCTGAACATCGGGTTCATCACCTTTGCGCTCATCGGCTGGCGTCTCAATCTCAATGTGGCCTACTGCCTGGCCTGGGGCGTGCTGGCCTCGGGCCTTGGGCAGTGGCTGTTCCAGCAGCCGTACCTGGCGCGCATGGGGTTTTCCTGGCGCGGGCCCTGGCGCTGGTTCGACCCGGCGGTGCTGCGCATGGGCAGGCTGATGCTGCCCTCGGTCTTCGGCAGCGCCGTGTACCAGGTCAACCTGCTTCTGGGCACGCTGTTGGCCTCGTTTCTGCCCACGGGCAGCATCTCGTATCTGTATTACGCCGACCGGCTGGTGCAGTTCCCGGTGGGCGTGTTCGGCCTGGCCGTGAGCACGGCGGCCCTGCCCAGCCTCTCGCGCCTGTGCGCGGAGGGCAAGATCGACGAGTTCATGTCCGTCATCCGTTCGTCCCTGCGCCTGTCCTTGACCATCAGCCTGCCGGCCATGGCGGGCCTCATCGCCCTGTCCACGCCGCTCATCACGCTGTTGTTCGGGCGCGGGGCCTTCGGACCGGGCGCCATTCAGTCCACCTCCGCAGCGCTCATGGCCTATGGCCTGGGCCTGCCCGCCATCGCCCTGGTGCGGCCCCTGGTGGGGGCCTTCTACGCCCTGGAGGACACGCGCACCCCGGTCTTTGTGGCCACCCTGTGCGTGGCGGTGAACATCCTGCTCGGCTGGGCGCTGATGCACACCCTGGCGCACGTGGGCCTGGCCTTGGCTGTGTCCGTGGCCAGCGCGCTGAACGTGGCGCTTTTGTCCTGCCTCTTGCGCCGCCGCCTGGGGGCCTGGCCCATGCGCCTGTCCACCTGGCTCAAGTGCGGCGCGCCCAGCCTGGTCATCGGGCTATTGGCCTACGCCACCTCGGGCACGCGCCTGGTCTGGGCGCTGCTGATCCCCGTGTGGGCCGCGCTGTACTTCTTCTTGGCCCGGGCCCTGGGGCTGGACGAGGCGCGCCTGCTTGTCGACGCCTTGGCCCGCCGCCTGCGCCGCCGCACAAAGTAGGAGAATTTCTCGTCCGCTGCGCAGACCTTCCTTGTCAAACCCCACTCTTCTGCATAGTATTTAACTTTCGAAGTATTGATTTTCATCGCCACCAGCCGGGGGGCGAAGGTGCATGGGAGCGGGCGCGGATCCTGGTGAGCGGTGTTTTTGGCTTTTCGCCCCACGCCGCCAGGCGGCCCAGCCGTTGGAACTCCAAGCCCTGCAGGGCAGGACAGGGTTTGCGGGGGGGGCCGCACCCTGGGAGTCTTCATCCATGGCTTCCCGCCTGTCGAAAAGTGATTGGGAGCGTGGTCAGGAGCGTGGGCAGGAACTTTGGGGGGAGGTGCTGCGGTGATGTGTGCTGGAAGCTCAAAACTGCGCAAAGTGCTGGCCTGTTTCCTGATGGTGTGCGCCCTGGCGCTTCTGGCGGTCTGCTCCAGGGGGCAGAACGCCGACGAGGAGTTCCGCATCGGTCTTTTGCTGCCGCTGAGCAGCACGCCCGCCCTGTCCGTCTCGCAGCGCGCGGCCATGTCGCTGGTGGCGCGCGTCAACGCCGGGGGCGGCGTGGCCGTGGGCGGCAGGCGGCTTCGGGTCCGGCTGCTGGTGGAGGACACGGGCAGCCAGGTGGAGCGCGTCATGGCCGCCGCCGCCCGGCTCATCAGCCAGGAGCGGGTCGCGGCCCTGGTGGGGCCGTACTTCAGCCGCGACGCGCTGCCCGTGGCGGGCGTGGCGGAGCAGAGCCAAGTGCCCCTGGTCAGCCCCTCGGCCAGCAATCCCCTGTTGACAAAGGACCGCAACTACGTATTCAGGGTCTGCATGGTGGATACGGTGCAGGGGCGGATCATGGCCCGCTTTGCGCGGGAGGATCTGGGCCTGCGCCGTGCTGCGGTGTTGTACGACGAGGCCGATGCCTACCCCAGCGGGCTGGCGCGCCTGTTCTGCGAGGCCTTTGAGCGCCTGGGCGGCCAGGTGACGGCGCGGGAGAGCTACACCACCGGGGCTGCGGACTTTGCGGCCCAGCTTGCGCGCATCCGGGCCTCGGGCGCGCAGGTCCTGTTCTTGCCCAATTTTTCCAAAGACGTGGTGCGGCAGATGACCCAGGCCAGAACGGTCGGCTTCAGCGGCGGATTTCTCGGCGGCGACTCCTGGGGCACGGACTCGGCCCTGCGCGACCTCGCCGAGGCCGAGGGCGCGTTCTTCAGCTCGGATTACGCAGAGGAGTCCCTGAGCGGGCAGAACCGCGTGGATGCGGAGCGCTACCGCAAAGAGCTGGGCGTGCCCCTGGACAAGAACGCGGCCCTGACCCTGGACGCCCTGGGCGTGCTCCTGGCCGCAGCCAGCGCCGTGGGCAGCGTGGACCCGGTGTCGCTGCGCGCAGGCATCGCCTCCCTGCGCGGATACGAGGGCTTTACCGGGCGCTTGTCGTTCGGGCACGGGGGCGACGCGGTGCGCAGCGCCCACATCCTGGTCATCGAGGCTGGGCAGGCCCGCTGCCGCAAGCAGCTGGGACCGGCGCAATGATGTGCAGGAGCAAGTGCGCATGAACCGTTTCATCCAGAAAAGCCTCGTGGCCCGGCTGGTGAGCACCTCTCTGGTGTTCTCGCTGCTTGGCGTGGCGGGCATGGGCGCGGCCAGCTACCTGGTCGGCCGGGCTTTTCTGCGCCAGGCGGCGGTGGACCGCCTGGAGTCGGCCAGCCGCCAGAAGGAGACCGACCTGGGCCTGTGGGTGGAGGAGCGCCTGCGCGACCTGAAGTTCGTGGCCGCCATGTCGGCCCGCGAGCTCTCGGAGAACCCCAGTCTGGTGGAGCGCGACCCGGAGCGGCTGCTCAACCCCCTGCGCGAATACATCGACGCCCAGCCGGACGTGCGCGAGGTGCTCCTGCTGGCGCCCACGGGCGGACGCGTGCTGCTCTCCACAGACCACTCCCACGTGGGCGGCTACCGGGCCAGCTACAATTTCTACACCCAGGGCCGCCAGGGCCCCACGGTGCAGAGCGTGTACCTCTCGCCGGAATCCCTGCGGCCCATCCTGACCGTGAGCATGCCCGTGAAGGACGCCTCGGGCAAGCTTCTGGGCGTGCTGGCCGTGCATCTGGGGCTGGAGCGCATCGACCAGATCATCCGCTCCCGCGCGGGCCTGGGCGAAACCGGGGAGACCTTTCTGGTGGACTCCTCGAACATCCTGGTGGCCTCCGGCCGCAAGGGCTTTGCGGTCATGGGCCGCCAGGCCTTCACCGAGGGCATCCAGCGCGCCCTGGCCGGAGGCAGCGGCCAGGGCCTGTACCTGAACGACGCCGGGGCGCCGGTGGTGGGCGTGTTTCGCTGGCTGGGCTCATACCAGATGGCTCTTTTGGCCGAGATGTCCCAGGCCGAGGCCTTTGCCTCGGCCGGGCAGCTGGCCCTGGTCAGCGTGCTGGTGGGGTTGGCCATGGCCGCTCTGCTGGGCCTGGGCGTGTTTGTGCTGTCCCGGCGCGTGGCCCGGCCCATCCTGGCCGTGACCAGGGCGGCCATGGCCGTGGCCGGGGGCGACCTGTCCGTGCGCGCCGAGGTCATGACCAAGGACGAGCTGGGCAACCTGGCCAAGGCCTTCAACGCCATGACCTCCGACCTCTCCGGCCTGTACTCGCGCCTGGAGATGGAGGGCCGCGAGCGCGGGGCCATCCTGCAAAGCTCCTTTGACGGCATCGCCCTGGCGGACAAAAACGGCACCCTGATCTACGACAATCCCGGCATGCAGCGCCTGTTCGGCTACTCCGTGCGCGAGGTGCCCTCCCTGGCGGCCCTGGCCGACCGCATCTTCGCCTCCCCGGAGGACCGCCAGAGCTTTGTGGTCAACCTCATGAGCGACATGTTGCAGGAGAACCCGCCCGAGCGCGTGTTCCCATTCCAGCACCGCGACGGCGGGCAGTGCTGGTGCCGCATGCGGGTCTCGCGCATGCCCGGCGGCAACGTGGTGATCAACGCCCAGGATGTCAGCGCGCTCAAGGCCAGCGAGGAGCGCGTGCGGCACATGGCCCTGCACGACGCGCTGACCGGCCTGCCCAACCGCCAGCTCTTTTCCGACAGGCTGGAGCAGGCCCTGCGCCGCGCCCGGCGCAACAACGCCGGCGTGGGCCTGTTGTACGTGGACCTGGACCGCTTCAAGGCGCTGAACGACACCTTTGGCCACGCCCACGGCGACCGCGTGCTGGTGGAGACGGCGCTCCGGCTCAAGGCCTGCGTGCGCGAGTCCGACACCGTGGTCCGCCTGGGCGGCGACGAGTTCGTCATCGTCCTGCCGGACCTGGCCGGGTCCAAGGACGCCCAGGCCGTGGGCGAGAAGGTGCTGGAGGCGCTGTTTGATCCGGAGGTGGCGGAGGGGCGGATGTTCCTGGGCGCCTCGGTGGGGCTGGCCTGCTACCCGGAGCACGGCGACGACCAGGACAGCCTGCTGGCCCGGGCCGACGCGGCCATGTACTCGGCCAAGCGCGCCGGGGGCAACGCCCTGCGCGTGGCCGGAACACTCCCTACGGTCTGACCGGCGGCTTCTGTTTGTCGATGAAGGCGCGCAGCACGTCCACCTCCACGGGGTGCGAGAACAGAAACCCCTGCCCGTTTTGGCAATCCAGCACCTTGAGCATGGCCCACTGCTCGCGCAGCTCGATGCCCTCGGCCACCACGTCCAGGTTCAGGCTGTGGGCCAGGGAGATGACCGAGCGCACGATCTTGCGTTGTCCCGCGCTTGAGTCCATGCGGCCCACGAAGCTCTTGTCGACCTTGATGGTGTCGATGGGGAAGTTTTGCAGTGAGGACAGGGACGAGTAGCCCGTGCCGAAGTCGTCGATGCTGATCCGGACACCCAGGGCGCGGATGATGTGCAGGCGCTGGGCCGTGAGCGCCGGGTCCTCCATGGCCACGGTCTCGGTGATCTCCAGCTTGAGCCGCGTGGCGTCCATGCCCGTCTCGCGCAGCACCACGGCCACGGTTTCAGAAATGTCGTGCTGGGCCAGCTGCCGGGCGGAGATGTTCACGCTCATGGACAGCTTGTCCAGCTCCGGGTGCTCGGCCAGGAGGGCCACCATGTCCGTGCAGGCCTGGCGTAGCACCCACTCGCCCAGGGGCACGATGAAGTCCGTAGCCTCGGCCACGGGCAGGAACTCGTCGGGCTGCATGAGACCGTGCCGCGGATGCTTCCAGCGCAGCAGTGCCTCCAGACTGGTGAGCCGTTTCGTCTCCAGGCAGACGATGGGCTGATAGACCAGGAAGAACTCACCGTGTCTCAGGCCCGATGTGAGGTCGATCTCGATCTCCATGAGCCGGGAGCTCTCCTCGAACATGCGGGTGTGGAAGACCTTGTAGCGGTGGTGGTGGTTGGCCTTGGCGCGCCGAAGCGCGATGTTGGCGTTGCGCAGGAGCTCCTCGGGCTTTTCGCCAGGCATGTGGCTGGTCACGATGCCCGCGCTGGCCGTGATCGTGACCTCGTGGCCGCGCAAGGCGAAGGGGGCGGACATGATGGTCTGGATGTGCTTGATGTGCTTGATGACCTCGCGCGGGGACTTGTTCTGGAAGATGAGGGCGAAGCCGTCCCCGGAGATGCGGGCGGCAGAGTCGGGCTGGACGATGGTGGAGGCGATGCGCTCGGCGGCCATGCGGATGATGTCGTCGCCATAGGCCGGGCCCAGGGTGTCGTTGACCTTCTTCAGCCTGTCGATGTCCACCACGGCCACGGTGAAGTGGCCGCCGTTGTGCTTGCGTTCCAGCTGGCGCTCCAGGTGCTCCATGCACCAGGCGCGGTTGTAGAGCCCGGTGATGGGGTCCTTGAGGCGCGAGGAGCTGAGTTCCAGGTCCAGGGCCTTGCGACGGCTGATGTCGCGCAGGGTGGCGCGCAGGAACGACGGGCCTTCGGCCGAGGCCACTCGCCGGGCGTGGCAGACCACCCAGCGGCTCAGGCCGTCCTCGACGACGATGCGCAGTTCCAGACACCTGTGCTCGTTCAGCGGTCCGTTGCGCAGCCCGGCGAGGAAGGCCTCCATTTCGTGCCTGCTGGTGGCGTGCGCCAAGCGCGGCAGGACATCGGTCTGGCCGAGGAAATGGTCCGGGCCAAAGCCCGTCAGCGCTAGGCAGGACGGCGAGCAATACTCCGTCCGTCCGGACAGATCCTCTAGAAGTTCCCAATGGTGGGAGGTTTCGGCGATGAGTTCATAGAATGGGGGCATTGGCGTCCCTCGAGGCAGTATTTGAAATTACTATGCATGGCAGCCAGTTCCAGCGCCAATGCCTATGCGAAAATTGCAATCGCGTCCGTTTCCGTCCGCAAGTTACGTATACTTATTTTTGCGGCGCCCGCGCCGATGCGGAGCCCGGCTTTACAGTCTCGGCGGACCGGGCTAGAGTTCTGCCCCATGATGGACGACGCCCTTCCACTGCGCCATCGGGGCCGCGCCCCGCGCCTGCTCCTCTTGACCAGCGCCTATTTCCTGTTGGGCGAGCTCAAGGCCGCCTGCCAGCGCCTGGACGTGCCGCACCTGCTGCTCGACTTCGCCGCGCGCAGCGTGGACCGCGAGCTGTTCATCAGCACCATCCGCCAGACCGTGGACGACTTCAAACCCGACGCCATCGTCACCGTGAACCACCTGGGCGTGGACCACGAGGGCGTGCTCTACGCCCTGGCCGGGGAGCTACGCTTGCCGCTGGTGTCCTGGTTTGTGGACAACCCGGAGTTCATCCTGCCGCTGTACCCCAAGCCCGACCCGCAGAACACGCTTATCCTGACCTGGGACGCGGACAGCCTGGAGGCCGTGCGCGGCTACGGCTTCACCAATGTCTTCTGGCTGCCGCTGGGCGCGGACCCGCAGCGCTTTCGCCCCGGACGGGAGGGGCGGCCCGAGTGGCGCTCCCGCGTGTCCTTTGTGGGCAACTCCATGGTCGGCAAGACCGCCAGCAGGCTCAAGGTGGCTGCGCCCGGACCGGGACTGCTGGCGGCCTTTGTGGACCTGGCCCGGGCCTTTGGCCAGTCGGGCGAGCGCTCGGCCCTGGCCTTTGTTGCGGCGCAGAGACCGGACCTCGCACCGGAGCTCGCCGCGTTGCCCCTGCTCAGGCGCATCGCCTTCGCCACGGCCCTGGTCTGGCACTCCACTCTGGAGTACCGCCTTTCCTGCGTGGCCCAGACCCTGCCCTTTGGCCCGCTCATCGCCGGGGACCCTGGCTGGGGCCAGCTCCTGGCCGGGGTGACGGGCCACAGGCTGCACAAGGAGCTGAACTATTACGACGACCTGCCCGGCTTTTACGCGGCCAGCGAGGTCAACTTCAACTGCACCAGCCTGCAGATGAAGGGCGCGGTGAACCAGCGCGTGTTCGACGTGCCCGCTGCCGGGGCCTTTCTGCTCACCGACCACCGCAGGCAGATCGAGCGGTTGTTCGAGCCGGATGTGGAGATAGCGTTGTACCGCGACCCGGAGGAGATTCCGGCCCTGGTGGAGCGCTTCCTGGCCGATCCTTTGGGCCGGGAGCGCGTGGTCCGGGCCGGGCGGGCGCGGGTGCTGGCCGAGCACACCTACGAGCACCGCCTGAGCGCGCTCATGGCGGCCATCCAGCAGTGCTTTCCGGGCCGGGCGCGCTGATGGGCGTGTCCAGCGGGCCGGTGCTGGTGCTGCAGATGCAGCGCATGGGCGACCTGGTGCTCTCCTTTCCGCTGCTCTTGTGGCTGGGGCGCTGCTACCCCGGCCGCCAACTGCACGTGGTGGCCGAGGAAGGCTTCTTCACCCCACTCTTGCCCGTGAGCCCCCCTGCGGCGTACATCTCCTGGGCCGAGGCGGCCAGCGGCGCGCTCCACGGCCAGGACTACCGCCTGGTGGTAAATTTAAGCATCCGCGAGGACGCGGCCCGGTTGGCCGGGCAGCTCACTGCGGACATCAAGGTCGGCCCGGTGCGCGGGCCGGACGGCGCGCTGCGGGTGCGCGGGGCCTGGCAGCTCTACCGCGCCAGCCTGGTGCGCAACAACCGGCACAACCGCTTCCACTGGGCCGACCTGAACGCCCTGGACATCGTGCCCTTTTCGGCCACGCAGAACACCCACTTCGCCCCCCCGCGCGAGCCCAAGGGCCAGGAGGCCAGGAGCGTCGGGGTGTTCGTGGGCGCCAGCGAGCCGGGCAAGCGTCCGGACGCGGCCTTCTACGCCGGGCTGCTGCGCGAGCTGCTGGACCGGGGGCTTTTGCCCGTGCTGCTGGGCGGCCCGGACGACATCCCCGTGGCCCAGGCCATCCGCGCCCTGTTCGACCACCCGGCCCTGGACCTGGTGGGCAGGCTCAGCCTGGCCGAGCTGGTGTCCGCTGGCAGCACCCTGGGGCTCTTCATAACGCCGGACACCGGGCCCATGCACGTGGCCGCCTGGACCGGGCTCAAGACCCTGAACCTTTCCGTGGGCAACGTGAACCCCTGGGACACCGGCCCGTATCAGCCGGGGCACCTGGTGCTGCGCGCAAACGCCTCCTGCGCCCAGGGCTGCTGGGCCTGCTCCCGCTCCGGCGTCCAGTGCCGCCAGGGGCTGACCCCGCGCCGCGTGGCCGCCCTGGCCGCGACCATCCTGCGCGGCCCGGCCGAGCGCCTGGAGCGCTTGCAGATGCCGGGGCTGACCCTGTACGGCACGCAGCGCACGCCCGAGGGGCTGTTCGGCCTGCGCCGCCTGGGCCTGCCCGAGGGCAGGGGAGTGTCCGTTGCGCCGGGTGCGGACGAGCTGGCCGGGGTGTTCTGGCGGGCTTTTTTCCTTTGGCGGCTTTCCGGGGCGGAGCCTGGGCCCGTGCGCGCGGCCTGGGAAGCGCTGGCCGCCGCGCAGCCGCGTCTGGCCGGGAGCCTGCGGCGCTCCCTGCCCGCCCTGGGCAGCCGCGCGGCCCGCCTGGCCGCCCGGCTTGGCCAGCCGCGCAGCCTGCTGGCGGCCACGCCGCCCTTCTGGCGGCCCCTGGCCGGATATCTGGAGGCGGCCCTGGAGAACGAGGACGCCACCGAGGAGTCCACCAGACGCTGCCTGGAGCATCTGGAGGCTCTGGCTGGCCTGCTTTAGCCGGTGCAGCCGCAAGGCGCTGCCCCCTGCCTTTGCCGCCCGGTTCAAGGGTGTTTTTGCCCAGGTCTGCGGCATTGGCGAAATCCATATGTCCACTGCTTTTGCACCCCGGCTCAAGGGTGTTTCCCGGCGTAGCGCAGGGTGATCCCTTAAATCCCTGCATTCATGGAGCAGGCAGGGCAGCCCGTCGGCTCTTGCGCTTGTGTGCGGGCAGGCCGCAGCGTTGGCCCACTTCTGAAGCGCCGTCAGGATGAACCGTTCAGCCTTGCCCTTGGTGCTCGGCGCGTGCGCCCCTGCGCGCGGGGCCGGGGGCCTCTTCGGGCCGCGCCGCGCGCAAGCCACCCCCGGAATGAACGCCAACGCGCTGCCTGGCAGCCCCGGCCTGGCGGAAAAATCTGCCGGGCCAGCTCCCGCCAGGGTTCGGGCCGGACAAAAGCAGGTGACCCCGCCCGGTCGGTCAAGCCGGGCGAGGTCATCCTCGGGATGGAGGCTGTCTTTGAGCTTAGCGCTTCAGTGCGATGACTTCACTAAGCAGGCTGTCCGCCGTGGTGATGACTTTGGTGTTGGCCTCGAAGCCGCGCTGGGCGGTGATCAGCTTCACGAACTCGGTGCCCATGTCCACGTTGGACTGTTCCAGCGAGTTGGAGGCGATGGTGCCCTTGCCCGCAGTACCGGCCTGGCCGGTCAGGGCCGAGCCGGAGTCGCGGGTTTCGCTGAAGAGGTTGCCGCCATCGCGCCGCAGGCCCCACTGGTTGGTGAAGCTGGTCAGGGTCAGGGAGAACAGGTCCAGCACCTGGCCGTTGGAGTAGGTGCCTGTGAGGATGCCCTCGCGGGACACGGAGATGCTTTGCAGATAGCCTGCGGTGTAGCCGTTCTGGCTCTGGAGCAGGGTGCTGGAGCCGCCGGTGTCGTACGACTGGGTGGAGCTGGCGTCGATGCTGGGGGTCTGCATGTTGGGCAGCCAGCCCACGTTGCTGACCTTGTTGCCCACGGCTGCGGCGGTGTTGGCCAGGGCGCCCTTGGCCTGGGCCCAGCCGAGGATGCCCGCGCCGCCCGCGCTGGAAAGGTCCGTGGCGCGGATGCCGAAGTTCAAAGCGATGGGCGAGGCGGCAGTGGCTGCGGCGGTGGAGGCGTTGGAGGCCAGGATGAAGTTCGGGGTGACCTCGGGGTAGCCGGCGGTGGAGAAGTCCGCCAACTGCCAGGAATTCAGATTCTTCATGCCCAGCGCGCCGCCGTTGCTCTTCAGCGTGTAGGCGCTTTCGCCCACCAGCGCTCCGGAGCGGAAGGTCATGGTGCCGATCATGAGCACGCCAGCGGCCGAGGTGGTGTTGACCGAGGTGAGCTGGCCATTGGCGCCGGAGAGCCTGCGGCCGTCCTCGCTCGGGTTGCTGGTGACCATGTATTCCCACACGGTGTTGCCGCCGGCGTTGCTCATCGGCACCTGGTCATAGTACACGCTGAGGTTGTGGGCGGCGCCGACCTGGTCGTAGACCTTGAGGGTGGTGCTGTAGCCGTAGGCCGTGCTGGCCAGCGGCGTGGTCTGGTTGCCCTTCCAGGTCTCGAACATGGCGAAATACGGGTTGTTCGCAGAGTTGGACTTGCTCGCAGTGTTGGGGTCCAGATTGGTGATGATGTTCACGAGGGAGGTGGCTTCTGGCGCGGACTGGAAATTGTTGACCTTGATGTCCGTGGGGCTGCCGACGACGGAGTACGTGTCGGCGGTGGCGGTGCTGGAGGCGCTGCTGGAGGAGGAGGTGCTGGCGCGCTGCATGGCCCAGCCCTGCACCACGTAGCCGTGCGGGTCCACCAGGTAGCCGTCCTTGTCGAAGCGGAAGTCGCCTGCGCGGGTGTAGTACTGGTTCTCGGTGCCCTTGGGCTTCACGGTGAAGAAGCCGTTGCCGGCGATGGCCATGTCCGTGGACTCCGTGGTGGTCTCAAAGGAGCCCTGGGCGAAGTCGGAGTAGATGGAGGCCACGCGCACGCCGCGACCAACCTGGGCCACGCCGGCCGAGGTGAAGACGTCCTGGCTCATGACGTCTTCGAACTGCATGTTCGCGCCCTTGAAACCGATGGTGCTGACATTGGCCAAGTTGTTGCCGATGACGGAAATCATTTCACTGTGGGCCTGCATTCCGGAAATGCCTTGGTACAGTGATGCAGAGAGCGACATGTTGGACCTCCTATCCCTTCTGACTGCTTTTCTGACGTGAGTGACGACGCCCCAGACCGAATTATTGGGTTGTCGTGCTTGAGTCCGTTGTTGAATCTGCGGTCGACGTGGCCGCCACCAGCTCGGTGACGCTCGAAATGTTCACGGTGCGGCCGTCCTTGAGCTGGAGCATGGTCGTGCCGTTGGAGGAGACGAGTCCGGTGACCTCGCCGCTGATCTTGGACTGCACGAGCACCGGGGCCCCGGAGGCGTCCTCGGCCACGATGGCCACGCCGTAGGTGCCGTCGGCCAGAGTTTTGCCGCTGGTGTCCTTGCCGTCCCAGTTGTACTGGTACTCGCCCGCCTGCTTGGAGCCGATGACGTCGGTGCGCACCAGGGAGCCGTCGTCGGCGTAGATGTTCACCTGCATGTTGGCCACGGTTTCGCCCAGGCTGTAGTAGACCGTGCTGGAGGAGCCGCCGGACTTGCTCAGGCTGTTGCCGTCGGCCTTCACGCCCTTGCCGATGAAGGCCACGGCGTTGAGCATGCTGTTGCTGCTCTGGGAGTCCACCAGGGACTTGATGCCGGTATTGATGTTGGTGAGCTGCTCCAGGCTGGAGAACTGCGCCAGCTGGGCGGTCATGTCCTTGTCGTCCATGGGGCTCAGCGGGTCCTGGTGCTCCAACTGGGCCACCAGGAGCGTCAGGAAATCATTCTGGTCCATGTTGGCCTTGCTCGTGGTGCCCGTGGATGTGGTCTTCGCGAGTTCGTACTGACCAAGGATGCCGGAATTGCTAACGACGCTCATGTGCTGCCTCCATTTTAGGCGATGACGTGCAGGCCCTTGTCGGCAAGAATTTCCTGCATGCCTGTGGACTGCATTTCCTGAGCCAGGCCTCCGCTGTCGGAGCGCAGCATTCTGAGCCGTGTGAAAAGGTTCGAAAGGTCCTGGCGCTCCTGGGCCTCATTGTGCTGGTCGGCATTGAAGAGCTGCTGCTCCTGGCGCGAGGCCAGGCCGGTCTGCACCTCCAGGCTTTGGACCTTGAGCCCCTGGTCCTCCAGGGACTTCTTGATGGTGTCGAGCTGGGCGGTGAGCATCTTTGCGGTCTCGGGGTCGTCGGCGCGCAGGGTGGCGTGCACGTCCTTGTCCTTGACCTGGAGCATGACCTGCATCTTGCCCAAGTTTGCCGGGTCAAGGTCCAGGGTCATCTGCTTGCGGCCCTGGCCCAGGTCCTTGAGCAGGGCCTCCTGGACCTGGCTGAGCAGCTTTGGCGCGGCAACTTTTTCCCAGGCCTTGCCCTGCTGGCTGGTTTCGGTCTTGGCCTGCTGCGTGCCAGCCTGGCCCAGGGCCTTGCCCATCATGGAGTCGAGGGAGTCCTTGGCGCTCTGGCTGCCGGAGTTGCCCTGTCCCGTGGCGTCGTCGCTTTTCACGCGGGCCAAAAACTCGCGCCAGGAGGCGTCCTCGCTGCCAGTGTGCTTCTGCTGGTCGTGCTTGTCGAACCACTTGGTGTCGTTGCGGTCCGGACCCTTGACCGAGACCGTGATGTGCGGCTGGTCAGAGTCCGTGCTCTGGGTTGTGCTGGTGCTGGTGGCCAGCCCGGTTTCGCGGCGGGCCTTGTCCACGTCCTTTTTCATGACCTTGGCCAGGGAGCGCAGTTGATCCGTTTCCAGGGACTCGCTCTGGGCGCGCTGCAACAGCAGCTCCTGCCCGGCCATGTTCAGGCCGTTCTTGAGCCCGGCCACGGTGGTGTCTGCGTTGAAGAGATCGGCCAGCTTGTTCGCCGTGGCCTCGGGCAGGTGCAGGGACTTGAACAGGGTGGACATCTCCCCGCTGCTCAGGCCCAGGGTCTGGTCGGCCGGCATGGTGGAAAGCTTCTGCTGGATCAGGGCGAGGACCTTGACGCCGTCGCCCTTGGCCACGTCGGCCACCAGTCCCTTGGCCGAGTCCGGGGAGAAGCCGAGCTTCTGGAACAGCGACTGCAGGTCCAGGCTCTGGCTGGCGGAGAGCTCCACAGGCTTCTTGGCCCCGGTCATGTGCCCGGCCACGGTCTGCACCAGGCCGCCCCAGGTGAGCTGCCCGTTCTGGGTGCTGGCGCTCAGGTCCTCGACCTCCTTGTTGGTCAGGCCGAGGTTGGTCAAGGTCGGGCGCAGCTCCTCAAAGGCCTCGCGCGAGACGGGAAGATTCTTGGCCGCTTCCATGCTTGCGTCCGCTGCGAGCGTCTTTGTCGATGTCGATGTCGATGTTGATGTCGATGTTGATGTCGTGCTCTGTGTCGTCGGAGCGGCCTGGGCCTGGGCCTGGATCTGAGTCTGAGTCTGGGCCTGGGTCTGGGTCTGGGCCTGGGCCTGGGCCTGGGTCTGGGCCTGGAGCTCCGCTGTCTGGCGCGCGGGAAGGGAATCCTGGGCCGTGGAGCTGTCCTTGACCAGGTCCAGGGCGTCGGCCTTGGACCCGGGCAGGGCGCTGCCCGTCGTCGGGCGGCTCATGAGGTTCAGGAAATCGGCAAAGGCGCTCGACTGCGAAGACGTGTCCACCAGCGCTGCGGAGCGGAGTTGGTCGAGGATGTCGCTGGACGTGGTCTTGACGGCGGGAATTTCCTGCATGGCGTGCTCCTTGGCCCGCCATGCTTCAATACCCGTGCCAAGCTGCGACGTAATAATTCTATGTGGTTATGCGCTGCACGGCGCGGGTTCGGGGGGAAAATCCTGCCACATGGGCCGGGCCTTGCGCCCGGTTGTGTCGGCTGGCGCGCGGCGCGCGCGGGATGCCCCTTGTGGATGCGTGTGCTCTTCTGCTATGCGCATTTACAACTGGAGGTGAGTATGCGCCGCATCATCCCCCTGGCCCTGCTCGCAGTTTTCATCCTGTCCCTGTCCGCGCCCGCCTGGTCCGCCCCCACGGAACGCCGTGTGGCCCTTGTCATCGGCAACGGCGCGTACAAAGACGGCCCGCTCAAAAACCCCGTCAACGACGCCCGCGACATGGCCGCCACCCTGAAGGGTCTGGGCTTCGAGGTCATCCTGCGCGAGAATGCCGGGCTGCGCCAGATGGAGGACGCCCTGGACCAGTTCTGGGCCAGCCTGAGAAAAGGCGGCACGGGCCTGTTCTTTTTCGCCGGGCACGGCATGCAGGTGAAGGGCGTGAACTACCTCGTGCCTGTGGACGCGCGCATCAGCGTGGAGCAGGACGTGAAGAGCCTGTGCCTGGACGCGGGCCGGGTGCTTGGGCGCATGGAGAACGCGGGCAACGGGCTGAACATCGTGCTGCTGGACGCCTGCCGCAACAATCCCTTTGCCCGCAGCTGGCGCAGCGCGGACGCGGGCCTGGCCAAGATGGACGCGCCCACGGGCACGCTCATCGGCTACGCCACGGCCCCGGACAGCGTGGCTGCCGACGGCGTGGGCCGAAACGGCGTGTACACCCAGCATCTGCTGCGCGAAATGCGCGTGCCCGGCCAGACCATCGAGACCGCGCTCAAGCATGTGCGCATCGGCGTGCTGAACGACACGGGCAGAAGGCAGACCCCGTGGGAGTCCTCCAGCCTGACCGGGGATTTCTCCTTCCGGCCCGGAGCGGACGGCCAACACGCGCCGCCTGTGGAAGTCGCCCTGGCCACGGCGCCCAAGCAGACCCCACCTCCCCTTGCTGCCGAGCACAAAGTGGGCGACACCTGGACCGACCCGGTGACGGGCATGGAGTTCGTCTGGGTGCCTGGAGGCACGTTTGAGATGGGCCGTGGACCGTGGGCCGGGACCGGCGGATTTCTTGGCAACTGCGACTCTGACGAGAAGCCCGTTCATACGGTCCGGCTTTCCGGCTTCTGGATGGGCAAGTTTGAGGTGACGCAGGGGCAGTGGGAGAAAGTGATGGGGAACAATCCATCCAATCGCCAGATGGGCGACAACTACCCAGTGGAGTGGGTGAACTGGTTGGATGTGAAGAGATTCATCTCCAAACTCAGCGCCTTGAGTTCCGTGAAGTTCAGGCTGCCCACGGAGGCGGAATGGGAGTATGCTGCTCGTAGTGGGGGCAGGCCGGAGATGTATGCGGGCGGAGACGACATCGACCGTGTGGCCTGGTACAAAGGCAACAGCGGCGGCTCCACGCACGAGGTGGGGGCCAGGGCTCCCAACGGCCTGGGCCTCTACGACATGAGCGGCAACGTCTGGGAGTGGGTCGAGGACGTTTACGGCAGTTATTCTTCCTCAGCACAGGATAATCCCATAGTTGCTGGCGGCGGAGTGTACCGGGTATTGCGTGGCGGCAGTTATGTTGACTCGTCGAAATGCGTTCGTGCAGCCCTCCGGTTGCGCATCACGCCCGACTTCCGGAGCAGCGCCCAGGGCTTCCGCCTTGCAAGGACGGAGTAGCTTTCAGTCGGGTTTGGGCGTGAGTCTCTCGTCTTTGGCATTTGGTCCAGCCGCGCCAGCCCGGCGGACCGGTCGGATTGACCGGGCCTTGCGCCAAAGCCGGGCAGGCCGCGCCGTCGTATCCACGCCTGCAACGGGCGCGGAAACCACAGGGCGCTGCCGGGCAAGACGCCGCTACGCCGGAGCGAGTCCGAGCCGGAGCGAGTCCGAACCGGAGCGGCTCCGCAGCGGGCAACAGCGGCTGCCAGCGGGCAACAGCGGAGAACGCCGCGCGCCTGCGCGGCTAGGAACCCTGCCGCGCCTGCTGGCCCAGCTGCAGGGCCAGGTCCTGCACCTCCTCCGCGTCGGCCAGCCCATCCAGAAAGCGCCGGGGAATGCCCGAAAGGCCGCACCTGGCCCCGGCCAGGATGCCCGTGAGCATGGCCCGCGACATGTTCTGCCCGCCGCCGTTGATGGCGTGCAGCACGGCGGATTCGAAGTCGTCGCCGAAGCGCGCCGCAAGGTAGTAGGCCGCCGGGAGCTGGCAGATGATGCTGCACGGCAGGCCGTACACGAGGCTGGCCTTCCAGGCCGGTTCGATGCGCACGTCCGGGTCCTGCGCCGCCCGCCAGATGTGCGAGGGGAAGAGCAGGCCGTCCGGCGCGGTGAGCGCGGCCGAGGTGGGCAGCGGGTCCGAGTCGTACGCGCCGGTCTTTTCGGCCAGCACCACATGGGTGTACGGCAGCTCGCGGCGCTCCACCATGGCGTAGAGCTTGCCGCCTAGGTCCGCGTCCAGGGGCTCCCCGCGCGCCATGGCGGCGGCCACGATGTCGAAGGACAGGCTCAAGGCCGCCACAAAGGGGTCCGCGTGGGTCAGCAGGATGTTCTCCCGCGCCAAAAGCGCGCCCTGCATGGGCGAAAGCGCGTAGCGCAGGGAGATGAACGCGGCGCGCTCCGCAGCCTCGGTGGTGTCGGCGTAGCCGCCGGTGTGGCCCCAGGGCTTGCCCTCGCGCCGGGCCTGGTGGGCGTCGCGCATTCCCTGGTTGGTGTAGCCGCCGGGGCCGGAGTAGGGCGTGCCGTCCATGCGCGCCAGGAAGTTCGCGTCCAGCCGCGCGGTGTAGTCGCCCTGGTCGTACTCGCCGCGCTGGGTCAGGGAGCGCAGGAGATCCAGGCACAACAGCCCGGTTTGCGAAAGCTCCCCGGCCTGCATGCCCGCGTGGTAGCGGCCGGGCTTGGGTTCGGTGTAGCCCGTGACCCAAGGGCCGTAGTCGCGCCGCAGGGCCTCCAGGTCGTAGTACCAGTGGGTGCCCAGGCCCAGGGCGTCGCCGATGAGGGCCCCGGCGGCCGCACCGGCCACGCGTTCGGTCAGGGAGGGAGTGCTCGGCATGGGCATGGGGGCCTCCTTGCGGGTATGGGGGCTGGCCAGCCGGTTGCGCCGCGCCTGCCCCGCAGGACGGGGGGATTCCTGCCCCAGGCTATGCCCCAGGCCCGGAAGGAGGTCAAGGCGGCTGCGCGTCAGCCGGGGGCGCAGGTCCGGGGGCGCAGGTCCGGGGCGCAGGCCTGCTGTGCGGGCGGGAAGCGGCGTCCGGGATGGCGGCCCGGCATGGTCAGGCGCTGGGCTTGCCCGCCGGATTCAGCCGCGGGAAGACCAGCAGGAAGCGCGCGCCCCGGCCCGAGCGCGGCCGGGCGTGGATGGAGCCGCCATACTCCTGCACGATGCCGTAGCTGATGGATAGGCCCAGGCCCGTGCCCTTGCCCACCTGCTTGGTGGTGAAGAAGGGCTCGAAGATGCGGGTGGCGATTTCGCGCGGGATGCCCACGCCCGTGTCCGCCACCTCGGCCATGACCGTGCGCCTGCGGGCGCGGGTGCGCAGGGTGATGCGACGGTCGCGCGGGCCGCAGGCGGCCTGTGCGCAGGCGTCCTCGATGGCGTCTCGGGCGTTGAGCAGGAGATTCATGAACACCTGCTCCAGGCGGTTCGGGTCGGCCAGGATGGGTGGCAGCTCGTCGGCCAGGTCGAAGACCACCTCGATGCCGCGCACCTTGAGCTGCTGGCTGAAGAAGTCAAACGCCCGGTGGACCACCAGGTTCAGGTCCACGGGCCCGGCGCTTTGGGCTGCGGGCTTGCGGCCGAACTCGCGCATATGGGTGATGATGCGCGTGCTGCGCTCCACGTTGGTGCGCAGCTTTTCAGCCATCTCGCGCAGGGTGGCCTCGTCGGGCGCCTGGCCCATCTCCAGCTTGCGCAGGAACAGATTGGCCACCATCTGCATCACGGCCAGGGGCTGGTTCAGCTCGTGGGCCACGCCCGTGGCCATTTCGCCCAGGGTGGCCATCTTGGAGGCCTGCACCATCTGGCGTTCGGCCCGGATGCGTTCGGTGACGTCCATGGCCGTGGCCAGGATGACCCTGCGGTCGTCGGACTCGGAAATTGCGGTGATGATGTTCACGTAAAAGGTCCGGCCGTCCTTGGCCTGGTTGAGCACGCGGTACATGACCTGGCCCAGGCTCAGGGTGGTTGCGCCGATGTCGGCCTCGTCGGGGTGGAAGATGGTGCGGATGCTTTGGCCGATGAGCTCGCCCCGACGGTAGCCGTAGAGCAGGGCGCTGCTGCGGTTGCAGTCCAGGATGGTCATGTCCTGGGCGTCGATGACGAACAGGGAGTTCGGGATGTTGTTGAAGATGTCCTGGTACTTGCGCTCACTTTTGCGCAGCTCCTCCTCCAGGCGCTTGCGCGGGGTGATGTCCAGGCACATCTCCATGGCCGCGCTGATGTTGCCCGCCTCGTCGTACAGGGGCGAGGTCTTGACGATCCAGTGGGCCGAGGTGCCGTCCTTGTATACACCGGTCTCTTCCGTGAAGTGCGGCTGGCCGTCCTGGAAGGTGCGCTCCACCGGGCACTGCGGGCATTTCTCGGTGCGGCCCTTGTAGGCCGCGTAGCAGTAGGTGGCTGTGTCGGCGTGGAACAGGTCGGCGAAGATCTGGTTGTAGCTCAGCAGGCGGAAGTCCCGGTCCTGCACGGTGATGATGCAGGGCACGCCCTCGAAGAGCTTCTGGTAGCGCTGGCGCTGGGTGTCTATCTCGCCGTGCTTGCTGCTGATCTCCCGGCACATGAGGGTGATGGCCTCGGCCAACTCGCCCAGCTCGTCGCGCTGGTGGATGGCCAGGCGGCAGTCCATGTCGCCCGTGGCGATGCGCCGGGTGGCCGCGATCATGGCCCGTATGGGCCGCTGGATGAGCAGGTGCACCACCAGGTAGAGCACGGCGAAGACCCCGGCCAGGAAGATGCCCAGGGACAAGGTGTTGGACCCGACCAGGGCCTGCAGGGTCTCCTCCTGCTTGCGCAGGCTCATGTTGAGCACCAGCACGCCCAGGACCTTCTCGTCCGGGCGGTGGAAATGGCAGGAGGCCGTGGCGCAGCCCTCGTCGTTGCCGATGGGGCTGAAGATGGTCAGCTGGCGCTCGCCGCCGGGGCTGGTTTCAACCTGGGTGCGCTCCTCCATCTCCAGGGTCGAGGGCACGGGCCTGCGCCTGTGGCAGGAGGCGCACTGGAACCCGGCCGTGGGCAGCCGCGCGCCCACCTCCTCCTCGTAACTGGCGAACATGACCAGCCCCTGCTTGTTCAAAATGCGCACGCCCAGAACGCCCTCCATGCGCCCGGTGCGCCGCGCGATCTTTTGCAGCTCGCCCCGGTTGTTGTGCATCATGGCGCTGGAGGCCCCGGACTTGATGGCCTCGCAGATGCGGTCGGCCTCCAGGTCGGCGTTTTGTTCCGCCAGTTCGCGGAAGCTGCGGGTGTTGAACTGGTACAAGAAGACGGCCAGCCCCAGGATCAGGGCCACGAGGCAGCCCATGATCTTTCCGGCCAGGGGCAGGCCGGGGCGCAGGCGGGGCAGGCGCGCGGCCATCACCCGGCTCCGGCCAGGACCCCTGTCTGAGCCCCTGTCTTGTCCTCTGGCTTGTCCTCTGGCTTGCCGGGCTGGACCAGGGGCAGCCAGACCGTGATCCGCGTGCCCTCGCCCAGGCTGGACGCCACCTCGATGCCGCCGTGGTGCTGCCGGACCACGCGGTGGGAGATGAACAGGCCGATGCCGGTGCCCTTGCTGCCCTTGGAGGAGAAGAACAGGGTGAACATCTTCTCCTTGGCCTCGCGGTCCATGCCGATGCCGGTGTCGGTGATGGTGAACACGGCCCGGCCTTCTTGCGCCGCCACGCGGAAGCCCATGCGCCGGGGCCTGCCCGTGGTTTCGGAAAGGCAGGCGTCCACCGCGTTCTCCAGGAAGTTCACCAGGGCCGAGGACAGGGCCGTGGGGTCGGCCTCGAAGCAGCCATGGGCCTGCCCGAAGTCGCAGGACAGATCAATGCCCGCGTGGGCGGCCTTGCCTTCCACCAGGTTGGCCAGGTCCAGGGCAAAGCCGCGCAGGTCCAGCTCCGCCGTCTCCAGCTCGCGGCTTTTGGCGAAGTAGAGGATGTCCAGGATCATCTTGCGGATGTGCTGGATGCGGTGGCGCACCGTGCCCCAGCCGCTCTGGACCTTTTCCAGGTCGCCCTTGGCCAGGCCGGACTCCATCCGGTACATGCCGCCGTCCAGGCCCATGAGCAGTCCCTTGACCCCGTGGGACATGCTGCCGAGCATCATGCCCAGGGAGCTCAGGTGGTCCTGCAGCTGGCGGATCTGGGTGATGTCCGTGGAGACCTCCATGACCTTCTCCACCAGGCCGGACTCGTCCAGCAGCGGCGCGGTCCAGATGAGGATGTTGCGGGACTCGCCGTGCCGGTCGGTGACCACGGTCTCGGCCTGGTGGCTGTGGCCGTCCTCAAAGGTGGTCAGGATGGGGCATTCCGGGCAGGGCTCGGCGCGGTGCTTGTAGGCCTCGAAGCAGGTGGCGCCCAGGCTGGCGCCAAAGTCGTGCAGGAAGGTCTTGTTGGCCTCCATTACGCGCAGCTGGCGGTTCTGCACGGTTATGGCGCAGGGCACGGCGTCGAACAGGTCGCGGTAGCGGCGCTGGCTGGCCACCAGCTCCGCATGCATGCGCTCGACCTCGGTCAGGTCCACGGCGATTTCGAGCACCATGGAGACCTCGCCGTCCCCGCCGGAGATGGGCGTGGTGGAGACCAGGGCGTGGAAGCTCTGGCCGTCCACGCTCTGGAAGGTCTCGCGGCTGGAGCCCGCGCGGCCGCTGGTCAGGGCCTCGTCCACGGGGCAGCCCCGGCCCTCGGGATATTCCCCGCCATAGGCCGCCCAGGACTCCCGGCCCTCGGGCTCGCCCAGGCGTTCGCGGTACAGGGCGTTGGCCGAGACGATGCGCCGCTCGCGGTTGTGGATGGACACGAAGCACGGCAGTTGGCCCAGGGTTCCGGCCCCGCCCTCGCCGCTTTTCACAAAGCGCATGGCCGAGGACAGGCCCTCGACGATCTGGCGCGCGGCGACCCTGCGCTCCAGCTCCACGAGCTTGGCGCTCTTCTCGGCCACCAGGCGCTCCAGGTTCTCGGCGTGGTCGCGCAACTGGGCGCGCAGGAAGATGCGCTCCCTGGCCTGGCGCAGGCCGTGGGCCAGCAGCTCGTCGTCGATGGGCTTGGTGATGAAGTCCGCCGCGCCGAACTTGAGGCTTGAAATGGCCAGCTCCAGGTCGCCGTGGCCGGAGATCATCAGCACCTCGGTCTCCGGGGAAAGCGCCTTGACGGCCTGGAGCAGGCCGATGCCGTCCAGGCCGGGCATCTTGATGTCGGTGAGGACCATGGACGGCCGGGCGGTCTTGAACAGGGCCAGGCCCTGGGCGCCGTCTGCGGCGGTGAGCACGCAAAAGCCCAGGTCGGCCAGGAACAGGGCCAGCAGTTCGCGGATGTCCTGCTCATCGTCCACGAGCAGGACGGTGTTTGCCGCAGATGCGGGGACTGTGGACGCGTGATGCGCAAGCGGCATGGCTGCCCCCTTGGCCTTGGGTGGTGGGTGTGCTGCATTCCGGCGCGGCGGCCCCGGTGCGGCCCTGGCGCAGCGGGCGGGCCTGCGCCTGGGCCGCCGCGCCGGGGCCGGTGCGGCTAGGCCAGGGTCCGGGCGACCAGGTCCAGCAGCACCACGGGGTCAACGGGCTTGGTCAGCACCGGGATGTCCCGGCCCAGGGCCGGGGGCCGGGGGCCCACGCCGCTGATGACGATGACCGGCGTCTTATTGAGGGCTTCCTGCTTGCGCAGGCCGATGTAGAACATGGTGCCGGCCTTTTCCGGCATGTCCATGTCCAGGGTGATGAGGTCGGGCCGGAAGGCCTCGGTCTTGGCCAGCGCCTCGACCCCGTTGTAGGCCTTTTCCGTGGCGTAGCCGTTGTCCGTGAACACCTCGTTCAGAAAGTCCACCACTGCGGGGTCGTCGTCCACGATGAGGATCTTCTTGCTCATGGCTGCCTCCTGCCGCAGGAATGCGGCGTGTTTGTATATGGGGCGCGGCCCGGTCCGGCCGTGGCAAATGCCGCCGGGCCGCGCGTTCCGGGGCGGTGCCGGTCGCCCCGGAGCTGTCCGCCCTAGTCCTTCAGCTTGCCCAGGCTCTTGGTGAATTCCAGCATGACGCCCAGCCCCTTGCGGGCCTCCTTGCCGCTCATCCCGGCCACCAGGCCCATGGGCCCGCATTCCTTGCACTCCTTCAGGTCCACGTCGCCCATCATGTCGGCCAGCTTTTCCAGCATCTCCCGCGCCTGCGGGGTGCTGAGCTTCTTGATCAGCCCGAGCATGGACACGAAGCCGTCGCCCATGACCTCGATGTCCTCCGGCGTGTAGGCCCGGGCCATCTTGCCGCGGACCTGGACCATGGCCTTGTACATGCGGAACACGCCCTGCTGCTCCATGTTGTCCAGAAAGGCCACGCCCTTGGGCACGGCCGAGTGCAGCAGCGGCTCGATGGTCTTCCAGAGGTCGATGATGTTCTCCATCTGCTCCAGCATGTAGGTGATGTTCTTGATGCTGCGCAGAAAGCGCTTCAGCAGCGCGAAGATGTCTTCCAGCTGGAAGCCTGCTTCGACGTCGCCGAACTCTTTCATCAGGGTCTTGAAGGCGTCGTGCATGATGGGGGTCAGGTCGTGCTTCAGTTCCTGCCAACCCTTGGAGGCGTCGACCAGGTACTTGAGCTGCTGCTCCATCCCTTCAATGCGTTCGAGAACACGTTCGTCCTGCATGGTGCCCCCCCGCGTCCTAGGCGCCAGCCAGGTGGTGGCGCATCTTCCCGGCCATGAACATCTGGGACTCCAGCGGCAGTTCGTGGCCCTTGAGCATCAGATTGAAGTAGACCCACTTGAACATCATCTTGCCCCAGTAGTTGAAGTGGCTTTCGCCCAGGAGCGAGAAGGGGCCCAGGCCGGGGAAGGGGTATTTGCCCTCCAGCGGCTCCACAGAGTAGTTGAAGTCGATCAAAAAGGCCTGCTCGTAGCCGGAGACGATGAAGCAGGTGGAGTGGCCGTCAAACTCGGGCCGGGGGTCCTCGCCGTCGATCTCGCGCAGGAGGTTGTCGCAGACGATGTCGGCCTGGTAGTGGGCCACGCTGCCGGCCTTGGAGGTGGGGCAGTTGGTGGCGTCGCCGATGACGTAGCAGTTGGGGATGTTTTTGGCCTTCAGCGTATGCTTGTCGGTGTCCACATAGCCCATGGCGTCGCCGAGCTCGGAGTCGATGATGATCTGGGAGCCGAAATTGGGCGGGATGGCCACGAGCAGGTCGTAGTTGACCTTGTCGCCCTTGACGCTCTCGATGGTCTTCTCGCCCACATTGACGCCCGCGATCTCAAAGTTGGGCGTGATGGCGATGTTCTTCTGCTCGCAGATCCGGCCCAGAATGCTGGCCGCCACGGGCTTGGTGAAGGCGCCGGTGAGCGGGGTCACCAGCTCGATCTCAATGTTCTTGCGCACGCCGTTGACGGTGAAGAACCAGTCGAGCAGGTACACGAACTCCAGCGGGGCCACCGGGCACTTGATGGGCATTTCGGCGATGTTCAGGACCACCTTGCCCTTCTTGTAGTACTTGAGCTTCTTGTAGAGGTTCTGGGCTCCATCCGGGGTGTAGAAGTTGTGGATGTTGCCGCCCCAGTCGTCCATCATGCCCTCGATCTCGTCGGGCATGATGCGGCAGCCGGTGCCGATGACCAGCCAGTCGTAGTCGTACTGGCCCTTCTCGGTCTTGACCCGCTTCTTCTCGGGGTTGATGTTCACGATGGTGTCCTGCACGAAGCTGACGCCCTCGGGGATGAAGTCGGTTTTGGGCTTCACGCAGTCGGCCATGGAGTACACGCCGAAGGGGACGAAGAGCCACCCGGCCTGGTAGTGGTGCTTCCAATCGCGGTCGATGACCGTGATCTGCCAGTCCTCGCCAAGTGACTTGGCCATTTTTGCGGCCACGATGGTGCCACCTGCTCCGGACCCGAGAATGAGCAATTTTTTCATGATCTTCCCCTTTTTGTGGTGTGTGGAATTCTAGCCGGCCATCATCGAGCAGGGCGCGGGCGCCCCGGCATGCGCGGGGCGGTTTGTCCGGCCCCTGGTTTCCTCCTGCGGGAGATTCTGCTTCTGCCCGGGCCAGCGCATGCGTCGGTCCAGGGCTTTGTGCCGTCGGGTTCGTCAGCGGATCTGGAGGCGTGGGCCGCACGGGCCGCGCGCGAGGGGCAGTCCTCGCGCGCGTCGGTCATGAGCTCGGCCAGGGTGATGGCGCGGAAGCGCTGTTCCATCTGCAGGGCGATGTCGCTCCAGATGGCGCCGGTGGGACAGCTGTCGAGGAGCCGGCACTCGCTGTCGGCCTCGCAGCACTGCGGCTTGAACACCGCGCCTTCCATGGCGGTCAGGATGTCGGCCAGGGTGATGGCCTTGGGGTCGCGGTCGAGGACGTAGCCGCCGCTGGCCCCGCGCAGGCTCTTGAGCATGCCCGCGACCTTGAGGGGGCGGACGATCTTCTCCATGAGCTTGGTTGAGATGCCGATGATGACGGAGAGCTCCGAGGCGCGCATGGGGTGGGCGTCCCCGTGGTGCGCAAGCTCCAGCAGGATTCTGACGGCGTGGCAGGTTTTGGAGGTTGGCTTCATGTCTGTCCCGTTGTTTGTCGGTCCAGTCTGGTCGAAATCCGCGCAACTCGTACCTGGTCAATAGCGATAAATCTAAACGCGATGAATTCAATCAGGATCATATGACTCGGAATTAAAAGAATAGGCCTACGCAGTCAAGGGTATTCGTGAATAAAAGCACAAAATATTTTTTACGTTCTAAAACATGTGGTTGGGCAATCCCTCAAGGCCTGGGGGAATGGGAATGCTCCCGCGCGGCAGCGGGATTGGGCGGCGCGGGGCGCTTGCGAATCGGGGCGGGGCGGGGCTAGGGCGTGGGGCAGCAGGCGCAGTCAGGGCCGGTGCAGGACAGCGTGTCGTCCTGGAGGTCCTTGATGCTGATGCTTTCCAGCTCGGCATCCAGGACCTGGGAGACGCGCACCCAGGCCCGGTGGCTGCGGCAATGCGAGGAGCGGGAGCACACCGAGGGGTTTTCGCAGCATTGCGTGAGGCACAGGCTGCCCTCGATGATGCGGATGACGCGCGCCAGGCTGATGTCCTCGGGCCGGACGACAAGGGTGTAGCCGCCGGTGGCGCCGCGCGTACTGGTCACCAGGGCGGCCTTTTTCAGGGGCTTCAGGATCTGCTCGATGAAGCGTGCGGACACGCCGGTGCGGCCGGAAATATCCGTGGTGCGCACCGGGCCCTCGTCCAGGTGCCGGGCAAGATCAAGCAGGATGCGCACGGCGTAGCGCGCCTTGGCGGAGAGTTTCATGGTCCTCGCTGGGCTTTGGTGTGCAGGACGGTATCCCTGGCTCATTCATGCATACTCAAGAGACGCGGTTTTGACAATGCGCTTTCTGTCCACGGGCGCCTTGGCCGCCGGTCCCGCCCTGCGGCGGCGCGCCCGGCCAATGCCGAAGAACAGCTCGCCCTTGTTTTCAAGCCAGAGGTGTAGGCGGAGGGTGGGACGAGGGGCGGTGGTTACGTGAAGGACTTCGACTTCAGGGGCTTCTGTGGACCCGCCCGGACCGGACGGGAGTGCGCGGGTAGTCATAGCGCGCGTGCCCTCCCTGCCTTGGGCCAGCCCGCGAGCATGGCGGCAGCCTTCGGCCTGAAGTAGACAGAAGATGGCAAGGACATGGTAGCCTCCATTATTGTCGCGGTGGGCGCCGCTGCCCACCAACATGGCCAAGCGTGCAGCATGCCTTTATCCATTGCCCCAAGGCGGTACACTATAACTCGGCCCTGCCGGTACACTTTCACCCTGGCTTTGACAGTAGAATATGTTTTTGGGACATGCCTAGTGCGGACTTGCAGCGCAAAAGAGGGAGGGGGGCAGCAATTTGCCCAGGCGTGCTTGCTGCTCGCCAAGAACTCAGGCAGCGCTTTCGAAAAACTGAATCCGCCGCGCCTGCCCCGCCAGAGGATGAGCAGACTGCGGAACCGGATCGACCTACTGCATTCCCTGGGCGACCAGGTGAGTGCCCATGGCCTTGTCCGACTCCAGGATGTGCTCCACAAGCCATTTGTACAGGAAAGCCCAGACTTGCTCTGGGGTGATATTGCCCCCGGACTCCAGGGCCTCGGCCGCGTCGAGCACCTGTTCGATGAAGGCGTCGTGCTCCTGCTTGTGCTGAGAACGTTTTTGGTAGTCCTTGGCCTCCATGGCCTCTTCTTCGGTCTTGAAATGATACACCGCGTAGTGCTTCATCTCCTCCACGATGCCCATGATGGCGTCCTTGCCGTGGTTCTCGCCAATGGCCTTGCCCAGGGTGTTCAACATGCCCACCAGGCGCCTGTGCTGCTCGTCAATGCTCTTGACACCAATCTCCAATTCAGAAGCCCACAAAACTGTTTCCATGTCCCCCCCCGTTGTCGATTCCATTCAACCAACCAGGCGCGGTCGGTTACTTATCCCTTGCCACAGGCGCAGAGATGCTCGCCGAGCACCTTGTCCGGGCCCTGGATATGCTCAGTGAGCCAGAGCCGGAGGTATTTCCAGATGTCCCCAGCGGCAACCGGCTCGCCCTGGCTCAAGGCGTCCTCAACTTCCAGGACCTTTTCGATGAAGGCGTCGTGCTCGGCCATGTGGCTGGTGCGCCCAGAATACCGGGTGGCGGTCATGGCCTCCTCCTCGGTTGCGAAATGCTCCTGGGCATACTGACGCATCCGGCACACGACCTGCGCCACGGACTGCTGCCCCTGTCCGGAGCCAATGACCTGGCCCAGGTCGTTCAGCATGACCACCAGGGTCTGATGCTCCCTGTCGATGCGCTCCACGCCTACGCTGAGCGCTTCTGTCCAGATGATCGTCTCCACGCGCACCCCCTGTTCGCCCTGCGGATCAGCCTGCAGGCTCCTCGCGCAACCGCGCGAGAAGCTGCTCCATGGTTTCGATGATGGCTCCCTTGTCTGCGGCGCAGACCTTCTCCAGGTCCGCGATGATGCGCAGCCCCTTGAATTCCGAGCGGATGAGGTCCGGACAGCCCAGCTCCTCATCGTAGATGTTGGTGATGGCGTAGGGGATGATTTCGCGCTCAATGCCCTTGGCTGTCAGCTTTGGGCGTTCTTCGGCCTCCACGATGTCCTGCACCAGGGAGAAGGTGTCCGAGGAGATGAGGATGCCGTCGGGCTCGGCTTGGACCTCCAGGCGCGCGGCCAGGTTCACCTCGCCGCCGATGATGGTGTAATCCATGCGGTCTTCGCTGCCGAAGTTGCCCACGTTGCAGTACCCGGTATTGATGCCGATGCGCATGTGGAACGGGTTCTGGTAGCCGCGGAAGCGCCAGGTGCTTTGCAGCTTCTTCATGCGGCGCTGCATGGCCACGGCCATGCGCACGCAGGCCTCGGCGTCCTCTTTCACGCCCTTGGTCTCGGGGTCGCCGAAGAACATGAGCATGGCGTCGCCGATGAACTTGTCGATGGTGGCCCCATAATGCAGAGCGATCTTGGACATCTCCGTGAAATAGCTGTTCAGCAGATACGAGAGGTCCTCGGGCTGCATGTTCTCGGTGGTCTTGGTGAAGTCCTTGATGTCGCTGAAGAAGACGGTGAGCTTCTTGCGCTGGGTGATGAGTTCTGTGCCCTTTTCCCCGGTCAGCAGCGAATGCACGATCTGCGGGGACAGGTACTTGGACAGGTTGGCCGAAAGCGCCTCCAGGAGCTTGTTCTTCTCATCCATGGCGTGGGCCAGGGCGTTGAGCTTCTCTTCGTTGCGGTCGGACAGGCGCATGAGCCGCTGGAGGTTCTTCAGCAGCTTTTTGTAGTGCTTGAGCATCTCGGCAAAGCGCGCGGCCGCTTCGGGGTCGGCAAAGGCGCCCTGCTCCAGGAGCAACTCGCCCTTTTCGACGATCTCTGCTTCCTCGTTGAACAGCTCGTAGCCCATGGCTAGCCCAGGAACTTCAGTTCGAACTTGGCGGCGTCGAGGTCCTCGGCGAACTCCTCGCCCATCTCCTGCATGTCGTCGCCTTCCTCGCAGGTCCAGGTGATGAGCACCTTGTTGCCGTCCACGGCCGCCTGCTCCAGCATGGAGAACAGGCCAAGGATGATCTTGGCGCTGGAGCTGTTGAAGTAGGGCAGCTCGAACTGGAAGGTGATCTTCTGGCCCTTCTGGGCGGTCAGGTGCTCCTTGAGCTGGCCCACGGGACTGCTGTAGAACTCGGCGATGTTTTCCGGATAGGACTCGCCCTTGAGCGAAAAGGTGTTGGCCGCGAAATCGAACAGGAGTTCAGGGGTGCGCTCGGTGGCTGGCATGTGGAGTGTGTTCATGGGTGTGTCCCTGCTATAGAAGTGCTTTGAGAGTGAAGAAGACGTACGCATCGTCAACCGTGCGGAAGTCGAAATCGATGCCGCCGCGTGCATGCCGGGCGATGTCGATGAAGCCCACGCCGGCGCCCTTGCTGCCTTCCGGGACCTCCCCGCGCAGGGTCTCTTTCCACAGCGCCTTGAGGCCGTCCCTGTCCAGGCCCTTGATGTGCGTGAGCGAGTCCCGCAGGCGGTCGGCGTCCTTGATCTCGATCATGTTGCCGCAGGCCACAAAGGGCTTTTCGCCCATGGTGCCCACGGTCAGGATGCCGTAGCGCAACTCGGAGGCGTCCTCCTTGCCGACCTTCTCGGCGGAGTAGCGGATGACGTTTTGCACCTGCTCCACGAACACGGCGAAGACGCCCTTGGCCAGCTTGGCGTCGGCGTCGCCGATCTCCATGTGGGTCTTGATGGCGTTGCCGATGCCAAACAATATGGCCTCGGTCATGTAGCCGGAGTAACAGAAGGTGATGCCCTGCTGGTCCAGGGTGTTGCGCAGGTCGAACATTTCATTGGCGAGCATGTGTTCCTCCGATTCCACAGGGGGGGCTGACAGATTTCGGACACGCTGTCCAGGAGCCCTCGTTCAAAGGCCGGAGCCAGGTTGGCCTGGCGAGGTTCCGGCCCGATTCCGGCCCGACTGCGGCCAGACTTCGGCCAGCCTGGGGGTTCGACCAGACCGCCGGAAGCGTTCTTTGGGGAGCGCCGCCGGATCGGGTCTTGAGCGTGCCAGCTTAGGTCTCCACTGGTCCGCATCATTCTCTTTGTGCACGAAACACAGCCTGAGAGCCAATCCAGAAAATTCATCCTGTTGGCCCCAACCCGGGTCAGACCACCCGAAAGCCCGCCACGGACACGTCGTCGCGGCGCTTCTCCTGGCCCTGATAGGCGCGCAGGCTCTCCATGATGCGCTCCGGGTGCGTCGCAAGGGGCTGGCCGCAGAGCCCGACAAGCAGCTCCATAAAGCGTTTCTTGCCATAGCTGCGCCTGCGCTCCCCGCCGATCTGGTCCAGCAGCCCGTCGCTGGTCAGGAAGAAGCGCTGGCCAGGGGCGAGGGCGAAGTCCTGAGCGGTGAAGGGGAAGTCCAGGGAGATGCCCCGGTAGCCGATGCCTCTGCGGTCGCCCTTGTGCTCGGCCACCTCGCCGTTCTCCAGCAGGAACAGACTGAAGCGCGCCCCGCAGAAGCGCAGGTTGGCCCTATCCTGCGGGATGTAGCAGACGCCCAGCTCCATGCCGTCGTCCGAGCCGCCGGTGTCCACATGCTGGCCCAGGCCCGTCTGCACCAATTGGTGGGTGTGGCTGACCAGCCCGGCCACGTCGCCGGGCTCCACGTCGCGCAGGGCCTTGGCCAGGGCCCCGGTGGTGATCAGCGTCATGAAGGCCCCGGGCACGCTGTGGCCGGTGCAGTCGCCCAAAACGAACAGGCCGCCTTGGCCCCAGGGCACACTCCAGAAGATGTCGCCGCCGACCACGTCGCGTGGCTGCCAGAGCACGAAATGCTCGGCGAAGAGCGCGGCCAGGAACTCCGGCGCGGGCAGCACGGCCTGCTGGATGCGGCTGGCGTAGCGGATGCTTCCGGAGATGAGCTCCAGGGCCTCGTCGCGCTGCAGCTGGGCGATCTTCTGGGCCGTAACGTCCGAGCCCACACAGAGCACGCCCAGGCCTTGGCCGGTGGCGTCGTCGCGCAGGGCCTGATTGGTCCAGCCCACCCAGACGCGCTCGCCGTCCTTGGTGACGTTTTCGTTCTCGTTGCGGGCGTGCTGGCCAGGGTTCCTGACCAGATCCTGGATGAAGGCCGCAAGGTCGCGGCCTGTGGACTCGCTCTCGGGCACGATGGTGCCGACGATGCTCTGGCCCAGGATCTCCTCTGGCGTAAAGCCGAAGAACTTCTGGGCGAACTCGTTGAAGAAGGTGATGCGTCCGTCCATGTCCAGCTTGAGGATGATGCTGTTGGCGTTCTCCACCAGCTCGCGGTACTTGACCTCGCTTTCGCGCACAGCCTCTTCCATGCGCATGCGCTCGGTGATGTCGGTGAAGGCTCCGACCAGGCCCGTGGCCTCGCCCTGCTCGTCCAGCACGGGCACACGGATGATGTCGAAGATCGCCTTGCGGCCATCAGGGTAGGTGCGCCAGTCCACCTCGGTGGTGAGATGCTTCTCCGTGAAGGTCCTGTGGTCGGCGCGGTTGATGCGCTCCGCCGTTTCCGGGCGGAAGAGCTCGCTGGCGTTCTTGCCCAGGACCTCCCAGACGGGCAGGCCCAGCATCTCGCACAGGGCGTTGTTGACGATCTGGTACGTGCCGCTTGTGTCCTTGGAGTAGATGAGCTGCGGCAGAGAGTTGACCAGGGTGTCCAGCAGGGTGCGCTGGCGCTTGATCTCCTCCTCGCTCTGCATGCGCTTGGTGATCTCCTGTTCCAGCGCGGCGTTCTTGTTCCTCAGGTCGCGCAGCAGCTCCTCGCGCGAGGGATGGGCCAGACGACTGCGCAGGCTCTCCAGCAGCTCCTCGTCGAGGCGGAAGCAGTGGTCCGGCAGGGGCAACAGGCCCCGGTAGGACCAGGCTGCGCCGGGAATGGCCGTGAAGGAACGAAAGAATGCGTCCGCTACAAGCGGCGCGCCGGTATTGGCGCTGAAGGCGAAGTCGACGCCCAAGGCCAGGCCGCCAGGCTGCTCCTCAAGGCCGAGGTGCGTCCGCACGCCGCCGGGCCGGTCCACGCCCAGGCGGCAAAGCTCGGAATAGGCCATAGCCAGCCGGGTGGCCCCGATCTCGTCAAAGCCCAGGGCCTGGGCCAGCCGCAGGACCTTTCGCCGCGACTCGTTGAAGGTCACCTCGTCCTCGACCAGAAATTCGCCCAGGGGGATCATGCCGTGTACCTCAGCACCAGGCACGAGGCGTCGTCGTCCTGTTTGCGGAAGGCCTTCATGACGCGCTCGGCGATCTCCTTGGCGCTGCCCGCAAGCAGGCCGGGGCAGTCGTGCAGCTCAAAGGACTCGCGGATGCCGTCGGAATAGAGCAGGACCACATCGCCGATGCGCAGGCGCAGACGCTGCACGCGCGGGGTGCTCATGGAATAACCGACGATGCCGTCGCGCGGGAGCACGCGGGTATGCTCGACGCCGAAGACGCGGGTGGTGATGTTCCCGACTCCCGCCACCAGCAACTCACCGCTGGCGAGATCAAGCTCCAGCAGGGTGGCCACGGCCCCGCGCCCACGCCGCAGCTTTTCGTGCAAGCCCTTGAGCGAGACGGTCAGGTCCGCCCCGGCGCAGCCCGGCAGAAAGGTTTCGGCCACGATGGCCGACTGGCGCGCCTCTGGTCCGTGGCCCAGCACGTCAACCAGGGCCGCGAAGCAGGACGCCTCGCCCGCGACGACCACTCCCGTGTCGCCGCATTCCTCCAAGAGCCCGGTCAGGGGCTTCAGGACCAGGTGACAGTCGACGGTACCCATCTAGAGCCGCCTCCACTTGCGGGCGATGCACAGGGTGCCCACGCCGGGCTTGGAGTTGATGAAGAACTCGTCCATGAGCCTTTTGACGCCGGGCAGGCCCAGGCCCAGGCTCTTGCCGGTGCTGAAGTGGTCCTGCATGGCCCTCTCGATGTTGCGGATGCCGGGGCCGTGGTCCTCGGCCAGGATCTCCATGCCGCTGCGTCCCGGCTCATGGATCAGGCGCAGCACCACCTCGCCTCCGCCGCCATAGCGCAGGATGTTGGTGGCCAGCTCGGACACCGCTGTGGCGATGAGGCTCTGCCCGGCCTCGTCGAAGCCCGCCTGCCCGGCCAGCCGCTTGGCCGTGCAGATGGCCCCGGCGTTGTCCGAGGGCAGGGCGAGGTCGATGTGTACTTCTTCGCTGATGCGCGCCGGGGTCATGGGGTCTTGGTCTCCTGGCCGGGCTCGGTCTGGGACTGCCCGTCCCCTGCAGCGGCGTCCTCCGGCTTGTAATCGTCCGAGGCCTGTTCCTCCGGGTCCTCTTCGATTACCCGCAGGGCCGGGCGTATAAGCTCCATGCCGTCCTCCAGGGTGCGCGCCGTGATCAGGGCGCCCACGTCCACGTCCAGGTCCATCAGGGCCGAGACCACGCCGGGCTGGAAGCCCACGAAGATCACCCGCGCCCCGAGCATGGCCGCCATGCGGCCCGCGTCGGCCAAGAGCGCGTAGGAGGTGGAGTCCAGGAGCCGCACGCGCGAGACGTCGAGGATGACGCCACGCGGCGAGGTGGCGTGCACCCGGCTGAGCAGCCCGGACTGAAACTGGCGCAGGGACGCGTCCTCAATGCTGTCTGGAGCCTGGGCCACAAGCACGCCGTCGATGACGTGCATGCCATGGCTGGCGAAAGCCTGGTCGATCATGGGCGATGCTCCGCGAAAAAGCAGGCCTTTTTGCCAGCCATGCTACTTGGACTTGCGCACTTCGTAACGCAGCAGCTCGAAGGCCTCGCCCAGGGAGTCCTTCAGGGTGGCGTTGGTGGCCACGTCGCCCAGGTCGATGCCGAGCTGCACCAGGGTCTCGGCCACAGCCGGGGAGATGCCGGAGATCAGGCAGCGACAGCCCATGAGCTTGGTGGCCTTGGTGATCTTGATCAGGTGGTTGGCCACGGCGGTATCGACTGCGGCCACGCCCTGGATGTCCAGGATGATGATCTTGGCCGAGCTCTCCTTGATCTTGGCGAGCATGGTGTTCATCATTTGCTGGGCGCGCATGGAGTCCACCACGCCGACCACGGGCAGCACCACGATGCCCTCCCACAGGCTGATGGCCGGGGTGGAGATCTCCATGATGGTGCGGCTCTGCTCGCGCAGCTTTTGCTCGTCGCGCACGCGGCTGGTGATGTCGATGACATATTCCACGCCGCCGATGATGTTGCCCGCATCATCCTTTAAGGGCGCAATGGGCACGGCTCGACCGTCGATGTTCACCTCGTTGCGCGCAGTGCCGCAGATTCCGTTGTCCATGGCCTGATTCATGCGGCATTCCGGCGTGCCGCAGTGCAGGGAGTTCATAAGCTCCGAGCATTTGAACCGGGTGATCTCGTCCAGGGGCAGGCCCAAAAGAGTGCACCCGGCCTCGTTCATGAAGACGATCTTGAAGTCTTTGTCCACGGCCATGACCGGGGTGGGAATCTGGTTCAGGACACGGATCGACAGATCAGCATCAAGCGCGGACAGCACGGAATTCTTCGCGGCCATGGGTTTTCTCCGGCAAGAGGGTTTGGTGTTGGGGTCCGCGCAAGGGCGTCGGATCCTCAAACATGCATGACAAGCCAGATCCTGGGGTATTCTCGTTCCGAGATTACGTAGCTCTACGTTATCAGGAGTCTCAATTCAACTCCAAAGAACCGCCTCCCCCAGGTCATGGGCGGCGGTCCCGGCGCGCGCAGACGTCCCTGCCGGCGTTGCCGGGTTTGCCGTGCCCACCTGGGCCCGGACCAGGAATTCCGCCATGTTGGAGCCAGGCTAGGGGGGACGCAGGCGAATCACGCCATGAGGACACCCGCTGGCGGCAGGCCATAATAATCTTGCCGCTCGTCAGGCAATTGAATAGCAGGAAGTTATGAGATTGGCGAGCGGTGGCAATGTGCCTGCGCAACGCCACCGGCAACGTGGAACGCGGGCAGCGCTTCAGTGTGCGTGATCAAGGAGGGTGGCATGGCTTTGGAATACAAACTGTTGCATGATGCGTCTAAGGATCTGGAAGCTGAAGTGAACAGGCTTCTCCAGCAAGGCTGGGAGCCGCTGGGCGGTGTCTCGACGGCCACGCAGCATGATCTCTACGGGAATGAGACGACTTGGTGCACGCAGGCGCTAATTCGTAAGACCTAGGAGGGGGCCTGCCGCTGGCTCGTCTGCTCCGCCAGGCCAGGAGCGGTGCCCGTGGGACTGCGTAAGAGCGGGGCACAACCGCCAGACAAAGAAAAAGGGCCCCAGACTGTCATCTGGAGCCCTTGCTCTCTTTGGCTCCCCGGCACGGACTTGAACCGCGAACCTAGTGGTTAACAGCCACCCGCTCTGCCGATTGAGCTACCGGGGAAGAGCCGCGTGATGCGGCGGAGGCTTCTTTAAGCAAAACTACCGGCATGGGTCAAGGATTTTCTCGCCATCGCCCGGCAAGTCCGCCAGGCCTTTTCCCGCGCCATCTTTGGCTTTGACTTCACCTGCGCCGGAGAGTATCTCCGCCTTGACTGCCAGGGGCGGATGGCTTAGGCAGGATTCCAGCATAGGCGCATCGCTTAAGACTTTCTTTAGAGTCCGCACATCCCAGGGAGATACCCGTTTTGGCCGACAACGAACAACGCAACGGCGGGGCAGACAGCCACGCCGGGTCGAAGCACGCTGGGCGCTTCAAGCCCCTGGCGGACGCCTTGGCCGCGCGCGATGAATTGAACGACGTGCTCAAGGGCCGCATCGACAAGGCCTGCGCCCTGCTCGACGAGAACGTGTCCCTGTACCCCAACACCTTCCGCCGGGACACGGACCTGGCCGACATCGTCTCCGCCTACACGGACATGGACGATGACGGGCTGGCGGCCGTGGGCCGCGTGTTCGCCGTGGCCGGGCGCGTGCGCTCGCTGCGCTCGTTTGGCAAGGTCACCTTTGTCAAGCTCCAGGACTCCAGCGCGTCCATGCAGATCTTTGTGGCCCGCGACGACCTCGGCGCGGAGGCCTACCAGCTCTTCAAAAAGTACGACATCGGCGACATCCTGGGCATCAGCGGCGACCTCTTCCGCACCAAGACCGGCGAGCTGACCCTGCGCGCCAGGTCCGTGGTCCTGGTGACCAAGTCCATGCGGCCCCTGCCGGAGAAGTACCACGGGCTGAAGGACATGGAGACCCGCTACCGCCAGCGCTACGTGGACCTCATCGTGACCCCGCGCACCAGCGAGATCTTCCGCAAGCGCACCATGATCGTGCGCGGCATCCGCAACTACCTCGACGCCAGGGGCTTCCTTGAGGTCGAGACGCCCATGATGCAGCCCATTCCCGGCGGCGCCACGGCGCGGCCCTTCGAGACGCACCACAACGCGCTGGACATGAAGCTGTACATGCGCATCGCGCCCGAGCTGTACCTGAAGCGCCTGCTCGTGGGCGGGTTCGAAAAGGTCTACGAGATCAACCGCAATTTCCGCAACGAAGGCATCAGCACCCGGCACAACCCCGAGTTCACCATGCTGGAGTTCTACTGGGCCTATGCCGACTTCACGGACCTCATGGACCTGACCGAGGACATGCTCTCCATCGTGGCCCGCGACGTGTGCGGCAGCACCATCGTGACCTACCAGGAGATGGAGATCGACCTGACGCCGGGCAAGTGGACGCGCATAAGCTTCCACGACTCGCTGGAGCAGATCGGCGGCGTTGACCCGGCCGACTACAAGGACTACGAACGCTGCGCCGCATTGGTGAAGAAGAGCGGCGAGAAGGTCGTCAAGGGCGAAAAGCTGGGCAAGCTCCAAGCCAAGCTCTTCGACATCTTCGTGGAGCCCAAGCTCATCCAGCCGCACTTCATCTATCATTATCCGACGGACATCTCTCCGCTCTCCCGCCGCAACGAGGACAACCCGGAGATCACCGACCGCTTTGAGCTGTTCGTGGTGGGCCGCGAGCTGGCCAACGCCTTCAGCGAGCTGAACGACCCCGTGGACCAGCGCGGCCGCTTCGAGGACCAGGTGCAGGAAAAGGCCGCAGGCGACGACGAGGCGCACTTCATGGACGAGGACTACGTGCGCGCGCTGGAGTACGGCATGCCTCCGGCTGCCGGGCAGGGCGTGGGCATCGACCGCCTGGTCATGCTGCTCACCGACTCCCCGTCCATCCGCGAGGTCATCCTCTTCCCGCTGCTCAGGCTGGAGACCAGCTCCGGCCAAACCTCATCCGGGCCGGCCGGCCCGGCCACCGGACCTGCATGAACTTCGAACTGTTCATCGCCCTGCGCTACATCTTCGCGCTTCGCAAACAGTCCTTCATCGGCATCATCTCGCTATTCGCCGTGTGCGGCGTGGCCCTCGGCGTGGCCGCGCTCATCGTGGTCATCGGGGTCATGAACGGGTTCACCAAGGACCTGCGCGACAAGATCCTGGGCGTCAACGCCCACGTGCTGGTGAGCGCCTTTTCCGGCGGCATCCGCGACTACCAGAAGCTGGCGGACCTGTGCCGGGAGGTGCCCGGCGTCAGCGGGGTCACGCCCTTTGTGTACTCCGAGGTCATGCTCTCGGCCAAGGGCGGGGTCAAGGGCGTGGTCCTGCGCGGCATCGACCCCGCCACCGCCGACCAAGTCCTGAGCATCACCCGGGACATGGTTTCCGGAAGCGTCAATGATTTGGAGGACCGCGACGACCTGCCCGGAGTGATCATCGGCGCGGAGATGGCCAAGCGCCTGGGGCTGGAGGTGGGGGCGCTGGTGAACCTGCTCTCGCCCACGGGAACCCCCAGCGCAGTAGGCTTTACGCCCAAGGTGAAGGTCTTCCGCGTGGCCGGAATCTTCAAGACCGGCATGTTCGAGTACGACGCCACCCTGGGCTACGTGACCGTGGGCGCGGCGAGAAGTCTCCTTGGATTCAAGGGTGATATCGTATCAGGGCTGGAGGTTCGCCTGGCGGATGTGTACGCGGCCGGCACCGTCAGCGACCATATCCGCGCAAAGCTGCATGACTACCCTGTTTTTGTGCGCAACTGGCAGGAGATGAACGCCAATCTTTTCGCAGCCTTGGAGCTTGAGAAGACGGCCATGTTCATCATCCTGGCCATGATCGTGCTGGTGGGCTCCTTCAGCATCGTGACCATGCTGGTGATGCTGGTGATGCAGAAGACCAAGGACATCGCCGTGCTCATGGCCATGGGCGCGGACGAGAGGAGCATCCGGCGGATTTTTATCTATCAGGGCAGTTTTATCGGCGCGGTGGGCACGGCCCTGGGCTACGCCATCGGCCTTCCTGTGGCGCTTTTGCTCAAGAAATACCAGTTCATCAAGCTGCCGAGCGATGTCTACCCGGTGGACTATCTACCTGTACGCCTTGAGTTTTTGGATATGCTGCTGATCGGGGTTGCGGCTCTTGCCCTGTGCTATCTGTCCACGATCTACCCGGCCCGGCGCGCAGCTGCGCTTAAGCCCTCGGATGCCTTGCGTTATGAATAAAGAGCCGCTATACCGCCTGAACAGGGTTGGCAAGGAATTTGCTGGGCCAGGGGAGCGCCTGCGGGTGCTTGACGGGATCGATCTGACCGTAGCCCCTGGAGAATCCATTGCCATACTAGGCGCCTCGGGTTCCGGGAAGACGACCCTCCTGCACCTTCTTGGAACTCTGGACGCGCCCACGAGTGGAGAAATTTTCTTCTCCGGGGAGAATCTGGCGGTCCTCGACGACAGGCGCAGGGCCGTGCTTCGCAACAGGGACATGGGATTTGTTTTTCAGTTCCACCACCTGCTGCCGGAATTCACGACCTTGGAGAATGTCGCCATGCCCGGCATCATTGCCGGGAAGTCCAGGGCTGAAGCCCTGGAGCTGGCCCGTGAGGCCCTGGTGATGGTGGGAATGCGGCAGCACATGGAACAGGCGGTGACGACCCTGTCTGGCGGAGAACGCCAGCGGGCGGCCATCGCCAGGGCCATCCTGCTCCGCCCGAAGGCCCTTCTGGCCGACGAGCCCACCGGAAACCTGGACGAGAGAACGGGCAGAATGGTCGGCGAACTCCTGGTGTCCTTGAACAGGGACTTGGGGATGACATTCGTGGTCGTAACGCATAACATAGAACTGGCCGGCGTCATGGGACGGCGGTTCGAGTTGCGTTCGGGAGTTCTCTATGCCCAGGGGTAGCAGCAAAAATTTTTTCCTTGTGCTGGCGTTTTTCACGGTCTTTGCGGCCGTGTGCGCCGCGCCACGGCCTTCCCGCTCCGCAGTGACCTCGCCGCGCGAAGTCACAGTGGTCGTGATGCCGTTTGAGGTGAACGCCGGAGACGACCTGAAGTACCTCCGCCAGGGTTTGCCGGACCTGTTGTCCGACCGCCTGCGCGAGGCCGGGTTCACCGTCATCGACAAGGAGGCCGTGGCCAAGGCTTTGGCCTCCAAGGGCCTGAACCCCGCTGACCCCGCCGCCGCCAAGGAGGCGGCCCTCTTGACCAACGCCGGGTACGCCATCACCGGCAGCTTCAGCAAGCTGGGCGAGACCCTGTCCATCGACGCCCGGGTCCTGGACCCCTTTGGGCTGAAGCCGCCGAGGCCTGTGTTCTCCACGCGCGAGGGGCTGATCAACCTCCTGCCCGCCGTGGACGACCTGGTGACCAAGATGAAGGGTGACCTGCTCGGCCTGGAGCGCATCGTGGACATCGACGTGGAGGGCACCACCGCGCTGGACAAAGACGTGGTGCTCATGCGCCTGTCCACAAAGAAAGGCGAGGTTCTGGACGCCAAGGCCGTGAACACGGACCTTAAGACCGTGTACGACCTGGGATATTTTGACGACGTGAAGATCATCCTGCGCGACGTCAACGGCGGCAAGAAGATGATCGTGCAGGTTGTGGAGAAGCCGCGCATCCTGGCCCTGGGCGTCAAGGGCGCCAAGGAGAAATCCGTTGAGGACGTGCTCAAGGTCGTCAACTCCAAGAAGGGCGCGGTCTTGAACCCAAAGGTCCTGGCCGAGGATATCAACGCCATCCGCGACCTGTACCGCAAGGACGGCTACTACAACGCCAAGGTCACCCACGAGACCGAGACCGCGGGCCAGGGGCAGGCGCGTCTCAACTTCGTCATCGACGAGGGCAAGAAGCTCTACATCAAGTCCATCACCGTGGAAGGAGCCAAGCAGGTTTCCGAGGACGACCTCAAGGAAGACATGGCCTTGAAGGAGCGCGGGATCTTCTCCTGGTTCAGCCAGGGCGGCATCCTCAAGGAGGACATGGTTGAGCGCGACACGTCCGTGCTCGCCGCCTATTACAACAACCGCGGCTACATGGACGCCAAGGTGGGCAGCCCCGACATCGAGTTCAAGGATGACGGCATCTACATCAAGTTCAAGGTCGAAGAGGGCTCGCGCTTCCGCGTGGAGAAGGTCAGCGTCGAGGGCGACCTCATTGCCGACGAGGACAAGCTGCTGGAAGTGACCAAGCTGAGCAAGGCCGCCGGGAAGAAGGACTATCTTGACCGCTCCCTGGTGCGCGACGACCTGAAGGCCTTGACCGAATACTACAACAACTTCGGCTACGCCTACGCCGAGGCCAATGTGCGCATGAACGACCACCCGGAAGAAAAAACAGTGGATGTCGTTTATGTCATGCGCAAGCTGCAGAAGGTCCACATCCGTCGGGTGCTCATCGAGGGCAACACCAAGACCCGCGACAACGTCATCCTGCGCGAGATGCGCCTGGCCGACGGCTCCCTGTTCAACGGCGAAATGCTCAAGCGCTCCACCGAACGCCTGGACAAGTCCGGCTACTTCTCCTCGGTGGACATTGAGCCCGTGCCCACGGGCAATCCCGAGGAGATGGACCTGAAGATCAAGGTCAAGGACAAGGACACCGGCAAGATCGGCGGCGGCGTCGGCTTCTCCACATACGACGGCGTCTACTTCGCCGGCACCCTGGACGAGCAGAACATGTTCGGCAAGGGCTGGGGCGCGGGGCTCGCCGGGCAGTGGAGCACCAAGAAGACGAGCTACACCTTAAACGCCTTCAACCCGCGCTGGGATGACAGCAAGCTTGGCGTGGGCTTTTCGGCCTACGAACGCGACGAAAACCTCGTCGACTACCAGCGCAACACCATCGGCTCCACGGTCAACTTTGCGTACCCCATCGGCGAGTACACCAGCCTGCTGTGGAGCTATCGCCTGGACCGCTACAGGATCTATGACGCGAAAGCCGGCTCCGCGCAGGCGATCACTGACGCCCTGGGCACGCACATCGCCAGCGTGGCCTCGGTCTCGGTGGCGCGCAACACCACCAACGGCGGCGGCATGACCCTGCCCACCAAGGGCACGGTGAACACCGTCAGCCTGACCAATGGCGGCGCCATCCTGGGCGGCAACGACAACTTCATCAAGCTCGGCTATGACTTTGTCATGTACAACAGCGTCATCGGCGACCTTGTGCTGAAATCCCACGCGTCCACAGCCATGATCGGGCAGAACTGGGGCAGCCCCATTCCCCTGGGCGAACGTTTCACCCTGGGCGGCATGGGCACTGTGCGCGGCTACACGCAGCACAAGATCTCGCCCCTGGACGACGCCACGGGCCAGGCTCTTGGCGGCGACAAGATGCTCTTCACGAACCTTGAATTGCTCTACCCTCTGAACAAAAAGATGGGTATCATCGGCTCCTTGTTCTTTGACGCAGGCAACTCCTGGAAAGAAGGCGAGATGTGGCTCAGCAACCCCACCCGCAACGGCTATACGTCACCGCCTCTTGGCCTGTACAAGAGCGTGGGCGTCGGCCTCCAGTGGTTCTCGCCAATGGGCCCGCTGAAGCTTGAGTTCGGACATGGTTTGGACGAAGTCTATGACAGCACGCGGAACAAGGTGGAGTTCAACATGGGCCAGACCTTCTAGCGGTCTTCCTGTGTAGACAGAAGCGTAAGTATCAACAACTGGTGAAAGGAGAATTTGACATGCGTAAGTTTCTGGCCCTTGCCCTTTTCCTCTTCCTGCTTCAGTCCGTGGCCTTTGCCGCCGGGGCCGGTCCGGTCAAAATCGCAGTTTTTGACCCCAACGAGGCTTTGAAGAACTCCGAACCTGGCGCTGAGGCCATTAAGCAGCTTGAGGCCAAGCTGAAGCCCGAGAGCGACAAGATCGAAAAAGAAAGAACGGACTTTATCAAGCTGCAGGAGAACTTCCAGAAGCAGGCCTTTGGCCTGGCTCCTGAAGCCCGCGCTGACAAGGAGCGCGAGCTCCGGCGCAAGGAGTTCGAGCTGACCGAGAACATGCGCCGGTTCCAGAGCGCCGTCAGCCGCGAGCAGAACACCAAGCTGGCCGAGATCGAGCGCGTGCTGAATGATGTGGTGCGCGACTACTGCGCCAAGAATGGCATAACCTTGCTTCTCGCCAAGATGCAGGGAATAACCTACTACGCTGAGCCCGCTATTGACATCACCAAGTTGTTGATTCCCGAGCTGAACAGGGGCTGGAAAGCGCGGCCCAAGAAGTAGTCCGGAGCCAGAGAATGCGTTTGTCCGAAGTGGCCGGGAAGGTCGGTCTGACCTTTTCCGGCCACGACCTTGAGATTGCCGCCGTGAACACGCTGGCCCTGGCCGGGCCGGACGAGCTCGCCCCCCTGCTGAACCGCAAGCACCTGCCGGAGCTCGAGCACAGCAGGGCGGGCGCTGTCTTGTGCGAGGAGACGTTCGCGCCCGAGGGGCGCACCTGCCTGCTCAGCACAAACCTCAAGCTCGACTGGGCGCGCGTGGTGGCGCTCTTCGCCAAGCCGCAGGGCTGCCTGACGGGTGTAAGCCCCCAGGCCTACGTCCACCCGGACACGAGCCTCGCCCCTGACATCACCGTGTACCCCTTCGCCTTCATCGGCGCCCGCGCGGCAATCGGAGCTGGCACGACCCTGTTCCCCGGCGTCTACGTGGGCGAGGACTGCGTGCTCGGCCAGGGCTGCACCCTGTACCCCAACAGCGTGCTCCTGGCCGGTACAGTCCTGGGCGACCGCGTCATCGTCCACGCCGGGGCCGTGCTCGGCAGCGACGGCTACGGCTACGCCCAAAGCTCGGCGGGCCACGTGAAGGTCCCGCAGGTGGGCGTTGTGGTCGTGGGTGACGACGTCGAGATCGGGGCCAACACCACCGTCGACCGCGCCGCCCTGGACGCCACACGCATCGGCGACGGCACCAAGATCGACAACCTGGCCCAGATCGCCCACAACGTGCAGATCGGCAAGCACTGCCTGATCATCTCCCAGGCGGGCATCGCGGGCAGCTGCACGCTGGGCAACGGCGTCGTCATGGCCGGGCAGTCGGCCCTGCGTGACAACATCAGCCTGGGCGACGGCGTCCAGGTGGCCGGGCAGTCCGGCGTCGGCGTGGACCAGCCCGCCGGGGCCATGGTTGGCGGGTCGCCCTCCATGGACATAGCAACCTATCTCAAGATGTCACTGACCCTGCCCAAGCTGCCGGACCTGGCGCGCCGCGTGCGCAAGCTGGAGAAGGCCCTGGAGCAGCGCCAGGACAAGCCCAAGGAGGACTGACATGACGAGCGCCCCGGCCCCGGCGAACGGCACTGCCTTTGTCGACGACATCCGCAGCATCATGGAGATGCTGCCGCACCGCTATCCCTTCCTGCTGGTGGACCGGGTGGTCGGCTTCGAGTCCGGCGTGGGCATCACGGCCTACAAGAACGTGACCTTCAACGAGAATTTCTTCCAGGGCCATTTTCCTGGCCAGCCCATCATGCCCGGCGTGCTCATTCTGGAGGCCTTGGCCCAGGCCGGCGGCATCTTCGTGGTCAAGACCATGGGCATCAACTCCACGGACAAGCTGTTCCTCTTCACCGGCATCGACGGGGTCAAGATACGCCGCCCCGTGGTCCCTGGCGACCGCCTGAACCTGGAGGCCAGCGTCATCCGGCGCAAGATGAACATCTGGAAGATGCAGGGCCGCGCCACCGTTGACGGCGAGCTCGTGGCCGAGGGCATTTTCACCGCCGCCGTGGTGGACAAGGGGAAGATGTAGTGCCCACACAGATCCATCCCTCTGCGGTTGTTCATCCCGGCGCGCAGCTGGGCGACAACGTCACTGTCGGACCCTACTGCGTCATCGAGGAGAAAGTCCTCATCGGCGACGGCTCCATCCTCGACGCCTTTTCCCAGGTCAAGGACTACACGAACATGGGTCCGGACAACCACGTGCACTCCTACGCCTGCATCGGCGACGCGCCCCAGCACCTGGGCTTCAAGGGCGAGGAGACCTGGGTGCGCATAGGCAGCGCCAACCATTTCCGCGAATACGTCACCGTGCATCGGGGCACGCCCCAGGGCCACGGCGAAACCACCATCGGCTCGCATTGCCTGTTCATGGCCTATGCCCACGTGGCCCACGACTGCCGCATCGGCGACCACGTCATCGTGGCCAATGCGGTGAGCATGGCCGGGCACGTGGACATCGGCGACCACACCATCGTCTCGGGCATGGCTGCGGTGCAGCAGTACGCGCGCATCGGCGAGTACGCCTTTCTGGGCGGGCTTTCCGGCTACAGCAACGACGTGCCGCCGTACATGCTGGCCCAGGGCACCCGGGCCAAGCTCTACGGCCCGAACATCATCGGGCTCAAGCGCAAGGGCTTTTCCAGCGCCACCATCGGGGCCATCAAGAAGGCCTACCGCATCATCTTCCGCTCCGGCCTCATGCGCGACGAGGCCCTGACCAAGGCCCTGGAGGAGTTGCCGGACGTGCCTGAGGTGGCGCGGCTGGTGGAGTTCGTGCGCGGCACGGTGCGCGGCATCACCAGCGACGCGGGCAAGAGCTCCAACGGCGACGACTAGCACCACCAAAGAACGGCGACGCAACGAGCCGGGGCGCGCGGCCTGCTTCCGGCTGGCGCAGCCACGCAGGGGGAATCCATGAGCGCAGCCGCCAAGGTCGTCGGACTCATCAGCGGGGGGCGCCAGTTCCCGCTTTTGGTGGCGCGCGGGGTCAAGGACGCCGGGCACCGCCTGGTGGTGGCCGGGTTTGCGGGCCACACCAACCCCGAAGTCTACCCCCTGGCCGACGTCTTCTGCGAGCTGAAGCTGGGCCAGCTGGGCAAGCTCGTGGACTTCTTCAAGCAGAACAAGGTCGAAGAGGCCATCATGGCCGGGGCCATCAACAAGCCGGGGGTCATGGACATCCGGCACCTCGACGCCCGCGCCGTAAAGCTCATCTTCTCGCTCAAGGGCAAGGGCGACGACGCCATTCTGCGCGCCTTCACCACCCTGCTGGAGTCCGAGGGCATCACGGTCCGCCCGCCCCAGGCCTATGCGCCGGGGCTCATGACCCCGCCGGGGGTGCTTACCCGGCGCGCACCGGACGAGCGCGAATGGGCCGACCTGCGCGCCGGGGCGGCCATGGCCCGGGAGCTGGGTCGGCTCGACATCGGCCAGTGCATCGTCCTGCGCGAGGGCATCGTGGCCGCCGTGGAGGCCCTGGAAGGCACGGACGCGGCCATCCGGCGCGGCTGCGAGCTGGGCGGGGCGGGCTGCGTGGTGGTCAAGGTGGCCAAGCCCGGCCAGGAGGAGCGCGTGGACCTGCCCTGCGTGGGCCTGGACACCGTGCGCCTGATGGCTGGGGGCAAGGCCACGTGCCTGGGCGTGGAGGCGGGCAAAAGCCTGTTCTTCGACCTGGAGTCCACGCTGGCCGTGGCGGACAAGGCGGGCATCGCCATTGTCGGGCTTGAAGGCATCGGCCTAGTTGACATCGGTTTGGAGAGCATCGGTATTGAGCAAGCCGGGCCCGGCGAAAACGCGCCGCAGCCTGGTCCGGCCACCGAGTCCTGAACGCTTTGCCCCAGGCGTCCTTGCCGGGAATGCGCAAACCAGCTAAAGGCGGACTGCGGGCTGCCGTCGGACCCCGCAACACACAACCGTAGCTGAGGCACAAGGCGGGCGGCCATGCGCCGAAAACTCATCCTCATCCTCCTGGGCGTGCTGATTGCGCTGTTGCTCCTCACCGGGGGCATGGTGCTCTGGGCCTCGCACTACATGAGCACCCCGGAGTTTCGCACCGAGTTCGCCCGGCTCATGCAGGAGGCCACGGGCCAGCAGGTCGGCCTGGGGGGCGAGCTGGGCGTCAGCGTGTTCCCCTGGCTGGGGCTGCACGCGCGCGGCATCACCCTGGGCAACGCCCCCGGCTTCGGCCCGGAGCCCATGCTCACGGCCAGCGCCCTGTCGGCGCGCATCCGGGTCATTCCGCTCTTCTCGCGCCGCTTGTCGCTGGACATGGTGGAGTTCACGGACGCCACCGTGTTCCTGCGCATCAACGCCGAGGGCCTGGGCAACTGGGAGGCGCTTGTCAAGCGCGTGCACGAGGGCGAAAACGCCCTGGGCGCGCAGGACACCCATTTTCGCAAGGTCGTCATCCGGGGCCTGCGCATCATCGGCGGCAAGGCCTCACTGGTGGACGACAAGCGCAGCCAGTCCTACGTCCTGTCCGACCTCACCTTGAGCACTGGCCGCATCGAGGGCGGCACGCCACTGGCCTTTGCCCTGAAGGGCTCGTTCCATTGGCCCAGGCCAGGGCTGGACAGCCGCCTGGACGTTACGGGCAAGCTGCACTGGGACGAGGCCAAGGGCCGCATCCAGTTCAGCGAGACCGTGGCCCAGGGCGTCGTGGGCGGCCGGTTCCTGCCGCAGTCCTCGCCCTGGGCCGCAGTTGCAGCCAACGTGACCCTGGAGAACGACCAGCGCGACCTGCACCTCTCCGCCCTGCGCATCAAGGTCCTGGGCGCGGACCTGGCGGGCGAGGTGACCTTTGTGGACTTCCTGGACCGCTTCGAGATGCGCGGGCGCGTGTTGGCCACCCGTGTGAGCCCGCGCGGGGTCATCAACGCCTACTTCCCGAACACCATCCCGCCGGAGCAGCAGGGCGTGCTGACCAGCGCCGAAGGCCCGGTCGAACTCTTCGCCAATGAGGATGAGATGACCTTCGCCAGCGACGGGCTCAAGCTCGATGCCTCACGCCTGCGGGGCAAGCTGCGTCTGGGCTTTGGCGACACGCCGGGGCTGGATTTCGACCTCACGGCCGACCGCCTGGACGCGGACGCGTATGCCAGCGCTCTCAGCGCCAACGCCACGGGCCAGCCCCTGGTGGCGGGCGACCTGCCGTGGGCCTACCTGTGCCAGGTGGCGGGCCAGGGTCGCGTGAACGTGGAGACGCTGAAGCTGGCGGGCGTCACGGCCCAGGGCGCGCAGCTGGAGTGGAAGGCGGCTGGGGGCGGGCACCGCGCCGCGCTCAAACCGGCCAAGGCCCAGGGCGGCCAGTTTGCGGCGGAGCTGGCGGCGGTCTTTGCCGGAAGCCCGGAGAAGCCGGTGCTGGGCCTGACCGGAAACCTGCGCCTGGACGGCGCGGAGGCGCGCCAGGTGTCCTGGCTGGGCAAGGCGGACAGCGGCCTGAGCGGCAAGACGGACCTGCGCCTGCGGGCCGAGGTGCAAAGGGCGGCCCTGGCCCCGGCAGAGAAGCTGTCTCAGGTGCTGCGCCGGGCCCAGGGCGAGGCCGCCCTGAGCATCAGCCCCGGCGGACTGGACTGGGACAAGGCGGCCGCGCCGGGCAAGCCCGCATCCAAGGGCAAGGGCATGGCCTTCACGTTCCTGAAGGCCCAGGCCAAGCTGAATCCTGCCAAGGCCGGGAGTGCGGACTGGGTCGTGCAGGCTGATGGAGCCCTTTCGGTGCTCGGCGCGCGGCCCGTGCTGGCCCTGGACGGAAAGTTCTCGGCCCTGGTGCGGCCCGGCCAGCATGGCGGCATCGCCCTGGACAACCTGGGCGTGTCCGGGCGGCTCAAGGGCTGGTTCTTGCCCAAGCGGGAGAACGAGGCCAGCTTCACGGCCAAGGGCAGCGCGGATTTCTCCACCCAGACCCTGGCTCTGCAAAGCGCCACGGCCCAGGCCTGCGGGTTGAACCTGACGGGCAGCCTGAGCGGCGCGCACATCCTGGGCGCGAGCTACAGCCTGGGCGGGCACGTGCGCTGCCTGGACGGCGACCCCAAGCGCGTGCTCTCGGCCCTGGACGTGGGCCCGCTCAAGCCGTCGGACCGGCGCGTGCTGGCGCGCATCACGGGCGAGGCCGACCTGGCCCTGAGCGCCAAGGGCGTGCAGCTGACCAGCATCAACGCCCAGGTGGACGACACCAGCCTGCGCGGCAGCTATGCCGTGGGCGATTTCGTCATACCCAGGCAGACCTTTGCCCTGCAAGCGGGCGCGCTCGACCTGGACCGCTACCGGTCTGCCCCGGAGCCGACGCCCAGGGGCTCGAAGGCGTTGCAGCGCCCGGCGCCGGAAGAACTTCCGGTGGAGGAGATCCGCGAGCTGGCCCTGGATGGCAGCCTCACGTTCCGCAGCCTCAAGCTCCACGGGCTGACCTCGCGCCGCCTCAAGGCCACGGTTCTGGCCCAGGGCGGCGCCCTGACCATCAAGCCCCTGGCTGCGGACTTCTACGGAGGCGACCTCACGGGCGAGGTCTGGGCCCAGGCCGGCCAGCGCGACATGAAGCTCCGTCTGTCGCTGGCGGCCAGGGGCTTCCAGGCCGGGGGCTTCATGCTCGGCTGGGCGGGCAAGGAGTTCGTCACGGGCCGCACAGACCTGTCTCTGGACCTGGAGGGCGCGGGAGCCACGGACATGGAGGTCTTGCGCACCCTGGAGGGCCAGGCCGGGTTCAAGATCACCGACGGGTCCTATGCCCTGTCCGGCAGCGCAGAGGCCCCAGCCAAGCGCACGGTTCCGCCCGGCGCAACGCCCCAGCCGGGCGCGCCGCACCGCCCGGGCACGCCCTTCTGGGTGGCCAGCGCCAGGTTCAACGTGTCCGGCGGGGTGTTCGAGAACAAGGACTTCCGCCTGGAGGGCCCGGACAACATCGTCACCGGCCGGGGCAGCTTCTCCGTGGCCGAGGACAGCATCAACCTGAACCTGAACGCCAACATGCCCGGCGTGCCCGACGTGCCCATCAAGGTCTTCGGCCGCTTGCGCGACCCGGAGATGAACATCCGCGCCGGGATGCTCATCAACAACACCATCAAGGAAATTCTCGGCATTCCGCTCAAACCCATAAAATTTCTAAAGGATCTGCTGTTCTAGGCAGGCCCGCAACACGCGCAGGGGGCGGTCATGGTCAAGGGAAGATTCAGCGTGGTCAAGGGCAGCGTGGTGCGCCACTTCCGCCAGGACATCTGGAGCAAGGATCTGATCAGCCTGAGGGGCTGGCGGCGGAGGGCCTACACCGCGTCGCGCATGCTGTACATGGTGGTCACCGGCTTTCTGGCCGACCATTGCATCATCCGGGCCTCGGCGCTGACCTTCACCACCATCCTGTCCATCGTGCCGCTTCTGGCGGTGGCCTTTTCCATTTCCAAGGGCTTTGGCCTGCAGAACGCGGACTTCTTCCGCGACTTCCTTTTGGGCGTGTCTGCGGGCCGCACCGAGGTGGTGGACAAGATCCTCCAGTACATCGGCAACACCAACGTCAAGACCCTGGGCTGGATGGGCGTGGGAGCGCTCCTGTTCACCGTGTTCACCACCGTGGGCAACGTGGAGCGCGCCTTCAACACCATCTGGGCGGTCAAGAAGGACCGCACCAGCTGGCGCAAGTTCACGGACTTCTTTTCGATCATCGTCATCTGCCCGCTTGTGGTGCTTATCGCCGCCAGCTTCACCGTGGCCGTGCAGAAGACCGACGTGGTCCACGCCTTCATCGCCAACCCGGCGTACGACTGGCTGGAGAAGCTGCTGCTCAAGAGCGTGTCCCTGGCCCTGGTCTGGCTGGGCTTCACCTTTGCCTACGCCTTCATCCCCAACACCCGCGTCAAGCTCAAGGCCGCAGCCGTTGGCGGCGTGGTGGCCGGCACCATGTGGCAGATAGCCCAGTGGGCCTACATCAACTGGCAGATCGGCTTCAACAAGTACAACGCCATTTACGGCAGCTTCGCCCAGCTGCCGCTGTTCTTGATGTGGCTGTACATCAGCTGGGTGCTGGTGCTGCTCGGCGCGGAGATCTCCTATGCCGCCCAGCGTCTGCACGCCTTTGTGCGCCGGGGCCTGTCCGAGGGGTTGAGCCCGCTCTCGCGGCAGAAGGCGGCCATGCTGGCCCTGGCGCACCTGGCCAAGCGCTTTCAGGCCGGGCTGGCCCCGCAGACTCTGGTCGAGACGGCCCAGGACCTGCGCCTGTCCGAGGACGTGCTGGCCGAGGTGCTGGGCGTTTTGGCCGAGGCTGGCATGGCCGTGGAGATCGGAGAGGAGGAGAGCCGCGGCTATGGCCTGGCGGTGTCGCCGGAGCTGATCCGCGTGACCGATGTGGCCGGGGCCGTGCTGGAGTGCGGGGGCGGGGATGAGTGCAGCGTGCTCATGACCGACAACGGCCAGGTGGACGCCCTGTTCGCGGCCTTTGGCCAAGCGGTGCGCCAGAGCGAGGCCAACGTGACCTTGGCGGAGTTCGTGCGCCCGGAGGCGGAGGCGCTGCGGGCGGAGAAGATGTTGTCCGAAGGGGCGGCCTAGTAGGAGAAGGGGTACTTGCGGCCGTCCTTCTCATAGGTTTTGGTCTTGTCGAAATCGAAGTCCAAAAGCTCCAGGTCGCTCTCCTTCTTCGGCTTGCGCGCCAGGCGGCAGGCCACGAGTCCAAGGGCGAACGCCGCACCCAGCACCCAAAGAGAGAGTTCGATCATGGCGGTTTTTCCCTCCGGTTCATCATTTTCTATCTGTTTACATCACTACACCTCAGGCCGGGTGAACTGTCAATGGCTTCCAGGCCCCCGGACGGGAGAAATCGCGGATTGGCGCAGCATTGACACATGGCGCGGGCATTCCCTATGAGTGCTCTATGAGCGTAAGCAAACTCCAGGCCCCCCGGCAGACCCCCCTTGAGGTCTTTGCCGCATATCTTGCGGCCAACTGCCTCAAGATCACCCCGCAGCGCAGGCTCATCCTGGAGATTTTTCTGGCCGAGCCCGGACATGCGTCGTCCGAGGAGCTGTACGCCAAGGTCAAGCGCCGCGACGCGTCCATCGGCCAGGCCACGGTGTACCGCACGCTCAAGCTGCTGGCCGAGTGCGGCCTGGCCCAGGCCGTGAGCTTCGCCGACGGCATCACCCGCTACGAGCCGCACTTTGGCGTGGAGCACCACGACCACCTGATCTGCGAGGCCTGCGGCAGCACCATCGAGATTGTTGATCCGGTCATCGAACGCAGGCAGGAGGAATTGGCCGAGCGCTACGGCTTTTCGCTTGCGCGGCACAAGATGGACCTCTACGGCCTGTGCCCGGAGTGCCGCCCGGGCGGCCAGGGCGGCCCGGGCGGCCAAAACGGCCAAAACGGCCAGGACAAGACGAAGACCCCGCGCTGACCCTGCTTTCAGTTCGCCGCAGCCGGATGCGCCCGAAACGGCACGCCCAGGAAGTGGAACACGAACTTCGCCACCTCGCTCACCACCGCCCCGGCAGAGCCCTGGTGGTTCCACCAGATGGCGTCGAAGCGCTCGTACGGCGTGGGCGTCATGATCAGCTCGTGTGAGCGCAGGATCCCGGACAGGATCATCTTGGCCCGGCGGCAGTGGTAGGGCGAGGTCACGATGAGCAGGGTCCTGGGCTTTGGCCCCAGCTCCCGCTCCAGGCTCTCGGCCTCCTCCACGGTGCTCATGTGGTCGTGGCCATACAGCTTGAGCACCCCCTCCGGCACGCCCTTGGCGCGCAGCACCCGCTCCATGGACTCCACCTGGCTCGGACAGGGAAAGCCCAGGCCGCACAGCGGGTCCGGCTCGTCCACGTACGGGCGGCCCAGCATGATCACCGGAGCCAGGCCCTGGTTGTAGAGGTCAGCGGCATAGATGGCCCGGTGCAGGTCTCCGGCCAGGATGACGATGGCGTCGGCCTTTCTGGGCGCATCGTCCATGCGCAGCCACCAGCCCGCCGTGAGCACCAGCCCGCCGCCGGCCACGAGCCCGAAAAGCGTCAGCGCGCCCACGGCCTGGAGGAACAGGGCGAAGCGGCGCTTCATGCGTCCACCCCTGTATTTGGCCCTGCATCCGTCTCTGCGTCCGGCCCGGGCCGGAAGATGTCGACATAGCGCTGCTTCAGCGCCGCGAAGCGGCCCTGCTCGATGGCCTCCCGCGCCCGGCGCGCCAGGTCCAGGAAAAAGGTCACGTTGTGCAGGGAGTTCAGCCGGTAGGAGAGCAGCTCCTGGGCCACGTAGAGGTGGCGCAGGTAGGCCCGGCTGAAGGTGCGGCAAGTGTAGCAGCCGCAATCGGGATCCAGCGGGCCTTGGTCCTCGCGGTACTCAGCCCGGCGGATGTTCACCTTGCCGGTTGATGTGTACAGCGTGCCGTTGCGGGCGTTTCTGGTGGGCAGCACGCAGTCGAACATGTCCACCCCGGCCTCGATGCCCTCAAGGATATCCAGCGGGGTGCCCACGCCCATGAGGTAGCGCGGCAGATTTTCCGGCATCAGGGGCGTCAAGTGGTGCAGCATGTCGTACATCTCCGGGATGCTTTCACCCACGGAAAGGCCGCCGATGGCGAAGCCGTCGAAGTCGATCTCGGCGAGCTGCGCCAGGCTCTTCTCCCGCAGGTCCTTGTAGAACCCGCCCTGGATGATGCCGAACAGCAGCTGGCCGTTCTTGTGCCTGGGGTGCGCCTCGCGGCAGCGCCGCGCCCAGCGCGTGGTCAGCTCCAGGGACTTGGCCGTGTAGTCGTGGTCCGCGCCGTAGGCCACGCATTCGTCCAGCACCATCATGATGTCCGAGCCGATGTTGTTCTGGATGGCCATGACCTTCTCCGGCGAGAAGAAGTGCGTGCTGCCGTCGATGTGCGACCGGAACTCCACGCCCTGCTCGGAGATCTTGCGGATGTCCTTGAGGCTGAAGACCTGGAACCCGCCGCTGTCGGTCAAGATGGGCTTGTCCCAACCCATGAAGCGGCGCAGGCCGCCCTGCCGGGCCAAGAGTTCGTCGCCGGGGCGCAGGTACAGGTGGTAGGTGTTGCCCAGGATGATCTGCGCGCCCGCGTTGTCCAGGTCCTGGGGACACAGGCTCTTGACCGAGCCCTGGGTGCCCACAGGCATGAAGATGGGCGTCTGCACCACGCCGTGGGCCGTGACCAGGCTGCCGCGCCGGGCCTGGCCATCCGTGGCCTTGATGGTGAATTGGCCGAGGTTCTGAACAGCGTTGGTCATGCGAGTCCTTTGAGTCCGTTGCGCGGGCAGAGGTCGAAAAGCGGACACGCGTCGCCCCCTGGCGGGGCGCATTTGGGCGTGCGCGCGGGGCAGACCTCGCGCCCGAAGTAGACGAGGAAGTGGTTGATGTCCGCCCATTGGGAGCGGTCGAAGAGCGGCATCAGGTCGCGCTCGATGACCTTGGGGTCAACGCTTTGGGTCAGGCCCAGGCGGAAGGCCAGGCGCGTCACGTGGGTGTCCACGGCGATGCCCTCGTTTTGGCCAAAGGCGCTGCCGAGCACGATGTTGGCGGTCTTGCGGGCCACGCCGGGCAGGGTCACCAGCTCGGCCATGCTGCGAGGCACCGAACCGTTGTAGGTTTCCATGATCCGCGAAGCGGCGGCCTTCAGGTTCTTGGCCTTGTTGTGGTAAAAGCCGGTGGAGTGGACCACGGCCTCAATGTCCGCCACCTCCGCCGTCGCCAGGTCGGCGATGTCCGGCCAGCGGGCGAAAAGCGCGGGCGTGATCTGGTTCACGCGGGCGTCGGTGCACTGGGCGGCCAACACCGTGGCCACCAGCAGCTCCCACGCGCCGGTAAAGTCCAGGGCGGGCCTGGGGTCCGGGTAGCGCGCAGCCAGGCGGGCGAAAATTTCCTGGGCTCGGTCGCGGTTCTCGGGCATTGCTCTGCGCTCCTTGGGTGTTTCGTCCTGGGGTGGGGTAGCATCCGCCGGGTACGGAGGCAAGGGTGCGGAGGCCAGGGTGCGGAGGCCAGGGCGCGAAGGTAGGGCGCGGAGGTAGGAGCGGGAAGGCCGGAGCGGGCGGCGTAGGAACAGGGCGCGGATTTCCGTTGCCAGCGGGCCGGATATGTGGTTGAAAAAGTCCACCCGCAGCGACCCTCGGCTGTAGGGCGCACCCTCCGACAAACAGGAAACCTCATGAAAACATTAATGATTGTCGTTGTCGGCCTGTACACCTGCCTGCTGCTGGCCTCCCTGGTCTTCGCCGATGCCGGGGCCGCCAAGCTGGCGGCGGCGCGCTGTTCCGCCTGCCATTCCACGGACCGCATCTGCGCGCAGCTGGGCGTACGGCCAGCCGAGGTCTGGCGGCAGACCGTGCAGCGCATGGTTTCAAACGGCGCAAGCCTGACGGAAAACGAGGCCCAGACCGTGGCCGAGTACCTCGCCACCGCCAAGCCCGGGGCCAAGCCCCTCTGCCAGTAGGACTGGCGGCAGGCGTCGTGCCAGCGAGCCAAGATGCCCGCCCGCCCGCCGGATCGCCCGCCGGATCGCCCGCCGGATCGCCCGCCGGATCGCCCGCCGGATCGCCCGCCGGATCGCCCGCCGGATCGCCCGCCGGATCGCCCGCCGGATCGGCAGTTGGTGCAGACGACAGCCCGGTAGCCAGGCTGGTCTACGTCACCGCGCCGAGCCTGGCCGAGGCCGAGAGCCTGGCCCGGCTGGCCGTGGAGCGGCGGCTGGCGGCCTGCGCCAACATCCTGCCGGGCATGCGCTCGCTGTACTGGTGGCAAGGCAACCTTGAGCAGGCCGACGAGGTGGTGCTGCTGCTGAAAACCACCCAAGGCCTGGCCGAAGAGCTGGTGCAGACCCTGGCCAGCGCCCACAGCTACGAATGCCCGTGCGTGGTGGTGCTGCCCATCGAGGGAGGCCACAGGGGCTTCCTCGACTGGATCGCCGCCGAGACTGCCGAACCCGCCAAGACCGGCACGGCAGACAAGACCGGCCCGCGCGGCTGACAAAATACACCCGGCGGGCACTCCCCGCGCTACCTGGAGGCTTTTCATGCAGTTGTACGTTTCCGGCTCCCTGGCCCTGGACCGCATCATGAACTTTCCCGGCAAATTCGCAGACCACATCCTGCCGGACAAGATCCACATCCTGAACGTCTGCTTCCTGGTGGATGGCATGAGCGAGTACTTTGGCGGCACAGCCGGGAACATCGCCTACAACCTGGCGCTCTTGGGCGAAAAGCCGCTGATCCTGGGCTGCGCGGGCAAGGACTTCTCGGCATACGGCCAGCGCCTGAGCGCCCTGGGCCTGTCCCTGGACGGCATCCGCACGGTGGAGGGCCAGTTCACCGCCGGGGCGTACATCACCACCGACCAGAGCGACAACCAGATCACCGGGTTCAACCCCGGCGCCATGCGCGAGCGCTGCGGCTACCAGTTCCCGGCCCGGCACGACGACGGTGTGCTGGCCATCGTCTCACCGGGCAACGTGGACGACATGGTGGAGCTGCCTGCGACCTTCAAGCAGGCGGGCATCCCCTTCATCTTCGACCCCGGCCAGCAGATCACCGCCCTGACCGGCGAGCAGATGGCCCGGTCCATCACCGGCTCGCTGGCCCTGTGCACCAACGACTACGAGCTGGAGATGGTCATGAAGGCCACAGGCCTTGGCCGCGCCGAGCTCTTGCAGCGCACCGGCGCGCTGGTCACCACCCTGGGCGAGCAGGGCTCCATCATCGCGCAGGGCGGCCCTGATGGGGTGAAGGAGGTCCGCGTGCCCGCCGTGAAGGTGCACAAGGCCCTGGACCCCACGGGCGCGGGTGACGCCTTCCGCGCCGGGCTCATGAAGGGGCTGACCCTGGGCCAGCCTCTGGCCAGGGCCGCAGAGCTGGGCGCCATCTGCGCGGCCTGGTGCGTGGAGCACAAGGGCACCCAGGAGCACAGCTTCACCCTGGACATGGTGAACACGCAGCTGGGCGCGCACTTCGGCCGGAGCCTGTAGCGCCCGGCCAGCGCCGACGACAACCTGCCGCTCCGGCGGGCCACCCCGCGCCGGGCGGACTGCTTCCTGGAGGGTCCATGATCGACCTGAAGCCGGAGAGCGTTGCGGAATATCTGCGCCAGGCCTATGGCGAGGACGCGGAACTGCTGGACCTGGGGGCCATCGGCACCCTGGACAAGCAGGGCATCAAGCGCTTCGGCTACGGCAAGCCGCTGTTGGTGCGCTTCCGCGCGCATGGCGAGGAGCGCGAGGGCGTGCTCTCGGTCATGCGCGGCGACAAGTACGGCCACCAGTTCTACTGGGACCGCGCAGCCATCCTGATGTTCCAGTACGAGACAAGCGCCCGGCTGCCGCGCCACGTGCGGCCCCTGGGCCTGGGCTACGTGGATGCCCGCAACCGCCTGGTGCCGCTGTTCACGCCCCAGGAATTCTTCATCCTCAACGAAAAGCTGAACGGCTACGACTATTTCCAGGACCTGGAGCGCATCGGCCACGGCGATTTCCGCTCTGGAGACGTTGCCTTTGCCCGCGACCTCGCGAGGTGGCTGGCCGAGATCCACGGCGTCAAAAAGGACGACTCGGACCTCCACGCCCGCCACATCCGCAACCTGCTGGGCGCCAGCGAGTGCATCATGGGTCTCATCGACGAGGCCTTTCCGCACCCCTGCGAATTCCTGCCCGACGCGGCGTTCATGGCCCTGGAAAAGCGGCTCATCGACTGGCGCTGGAAGCTGCGCGGCTTTGCGCACCGCCTGGCCGCCGTCCACGGCGACTTCCATCCCTGGAACATCCTGGTGGACGGGCCTGTGGAGGCGCGAAAAGGCTTCTCCGTGCTCGACCGCAGCCGGGGCGAGTGGGGCGAGCCAGCGGGCGACGTGGCAACAATGGCGGCCAACTACCTGCTTTTCGGGCTGCTGTACGGCAAGGGCAAGGCCCAGCTTGACGGCGCGTTTCTGGAACTCTGGAACGCGCTGTTCGAGGAATATCTGGACCGCACCGGCGACGCGGAGATGCTCCGGGTCATGGCCCCGTTCTTCGTGTTCCGGGGGCTGGTCATCGTCTCGCCGGAGTGGTACCCTGACCACCCGCTCCCGGTCAGGCGGGCGCTGGTGCGTTTCTTGACCAACGTGCTGGAGGACGAGGTTTTCGACTGGCGGCACCCCAACAGATACCTGGAGTAAGGCATGACCCACGGCAGCGGCACGGGCAGCGAGATCGGAACCGGCACAGTCGACGGCGGCTGGGTCCTCTGGTTCACGGGCCTGCCCGGCAGCGGCAAGAGCACCATCGCCCACGCCGTGCACACCGAGCTGCTGGGCCAGGGCCGCGACGTGGCCCTGCTGGTCATGGACGAGCGCCGCAAGAGCTATTTCCCCAAGCCCGCCTATACCGAGGAGGAGCGCAAGGTGGCCTACGAGCTCATCGCGCACGAGGCCGCCGGGCTGGCGGCCCAGGGCCGGGGCGTCATCCTCGACGCCACCGGGCACCGCTTGGCCGTGCGCCAGGAGGCGCGCGCGCTGGTCCCGCGCTTCGCCGAGGTCTACGTCGACTGCCCCCTGCCCGAGGCCATGCGCCGCGAGGCCGTGCGCTCCAGCCAATTGTCCGTGGGGGGGCACCCGCGCGGCTACGCCGCCACCCCCGGCATGTACCAGAAGGCGCTGCTGCGCAGGCGCACGGGCCAGGACGTGCCCGGCCTGGGCGAGGTGGTGGGCGTGGACGTGCCCTTTGAGGTGGACCCGGGGGCCGAGTGCGTGCTCGACGCCATGCTGCCCGTACCGCAGAACGCGGCCCAGGTGCTGCGCTTTCTGGACGGCTGGCTGCCCGGCTTTTCCGGCGGCGCGGCGTGAGCCCCCTGGCTCCGGACACCCTGACGCCCGCAGCCCTGGCCGATGCGGGTTACGCCTTCGGCCTGTGGACGGGCTGGGGCCTGCTGCACAGCGTGCTGGCCGCGCGCCGGGTCAAGGCCGCCTTCGAGGTGCTGCTGGGCCCGCGCTATGCCTTTTATCCCACGGGCTACAGCTTCATCAGCCTGTGGACCTTTTATGTGGTTTTGGTGAAGGAGCCGACCCTGCCGCAGCTCATCTGGGCTGAGCAGGGTTTTTTCGCCTACGCCATGTACGCCGTGCAGCTGGCCGGGCTGGGGCTGCTGGCCTGGGCCGGGGCGTCCATGCACGGGCTGAAGATGCTCGGCGTGGCGCAACTCGTCAGCGCGCTGCGCGGCCGCCCGGCGGATGAGGCGGACATGCACAAGGACTTCACCAGCACCGGAGCTTACGGCCTCGTTCGCCACCCCATGCACGCGGGCGGCATGGTCTTTCTGCTGGTCCAGCCGCGTCTGACCCTGGGCAGCCTCACCTTCGCGCTGTTCGGCTGCCTGTACATGCTCGTCGGCTCCCTGCTGGAGGAGCGCCGCCTGGCCCTGGAGCTGGGGCCGGTGTGGACGGACTACGCCCGGCGCGTGCCCATGTTCATCCCCCGGCTTTGGCTCCGGCCTTGACCTCGGCGCAAGAGTTGACCATGTGCCCGGCTCGGGCTTGGCCCAGACCGTTGACCTGACCTCCAAAGAGGCATAGTGGCCCGCACGTGGCTGGGCTTCGGCCAGGGCTGCGGACTGGGCTGAGGACGGGTTCCGCACGGCGGTCACGGCCAGGGCCGAACAGGTTCAGGGCTGGACGGTCCTGGTGCAGGGCAGACCGGATTGAAGGGTTGTCTAGGCCAATTATAAGGTAATTATAGACGAGTTCAAGACCATGTCTAGACTTCGAGTGTTTCGTTTATCTTTTGCGTCCAGATGGTTATGTTGATATTTGGGCAGGATGTATAGGCCGTACGCTCGGATTCCAGATCAAGTCTAGACTATGCTGGGCCCACGTTTAGACCAAGTTCGGACCATGTTGAGGCCACGTTCCCGACGGAGAAAGCTTGGACAAGACCTTCCACATCGTCACCTTTGGCTGCCAGATGAACGTCGGCGACTCCGACTGGCTGGCCCGCGCCCTGGTCAGCCGGGGCTGGCGGCAAACGCCGGAGCAGGACGCCTGGCTCTTTGTGGTCAACACCTGCAGCGTGCGCGACAAGCCGGAGCAGAAGGTCTACAGTGAGTTGGGGCGGCTGGCGGCCTACCAGCGCAAAAAGCCCGGCCTCACGGCGGCAGTGGGCGGATGCGTGGCCCAGCAGATCGGACGCGGGTTTTTCGAGCGTTTCCCCTTTGTGCGCCTGGTTTTCGGGTCCGACGGCATCGCCGCCGCGCCGGACGCCCTGGACCGCCTGGCCGAGGACGCGAGCGCGCGCATCGCCCTGCTGGAGTTCCTCGGCGCCTACCCGGAGCGCCAGGACGTGCTGACCCTGCCCGGCGCAGTAACCCCGGCCTTTGACGCCGATGCGGGCGCGCCTGACGCCGACGTCCCCGGAAAACCGGCCCAGGCCTTTGTGAACATCATGCAGGGCTGCGACAATTTCTGCGCCTACTGCATCGTGCCGTACACGCGGGGCCGCCAGAAGTCCCGCGCGCCCGAGGCCGTGCTGGACGAGTGCCGCACCAGGGTGGAGCAGGGCGCGCGCGAGATCACGCTGCTTGGCCAGAACGTCAACAGCTACGGACTGGACCCCACGGCCACGGGGACCGGGGCGGACGCCGCCGGGGGCCTGGGCTTTGCCGAGCTGCTGCGCCAGGTGGCGGCCATTCCCGGACTGTTGCGCCTGCGCTTCACCACCTCGCACCCCAAGGACATCGACCCGGCGGTGATCCGCGCCTTTGGCGAGCTGGAGAACCTCTGCCCGGCCCTGCACCTGCCCCTGCAGGCCGGCAGCGACGCGGTGCTTAAGCGCATGGGCCGCAAGTACGACCGCGCGCGCTACCTCGCCATCGTGGCGGACCTGCGCGCGGCCAGGCCGGACCTGGCCCTGACCACGGACCTTATCGTGGGCTTTCCGGGCGAGGGCGAGGACGACTTTCTGCAAACGCTGGACATGATGGAGCTGGTGCGCTTCGAGTCGAGCTTCTCCTTCCGCTATTCCGACCGGCCCGGCGTGGCGGCCCAGCGCATGCAGCCCAAGGTGCCGGACGCTGTCGGACAGGAGCGGTTGTTGCGCTTGCAGTCTTTGCAAAATGGCATTACTAAACAAACTCTAAAAGCGTTGGAAGGCCGGGAGACCGACGTCCTGCTGGAGGCCATGAGCCGCCGCCAGGATGAAGGCGAGACCTTTTGGCGCGGGCGTGATCCGGGCGGGCGCGTGGTGAACGTGCGCATGCCCGGCGAGCGCATGCCCGGCGCGGACATTGCAGGCTCGCCGCTGTGCGGGCAAATGGTGCCGGTGCGCATTCTAGAGGCCAAAAACCATTCCCTGCTCGCAGAACTCTGCTGGGGAAAAAGGTAGGCCCGCCATGGTGGAGATGAAGATTTTCGGCCTGGCTCTGGACGAGAAGGCCCAGTCCCCGGTGCTCATCCTGAAGGACGAGGCCCGCGACCTGGCCCTGCCCATCTGGATCGGGCCGGTGGAGGCCATGGCCATCTCGCTGGCTCTGAACGCCGTGGAGACGCCTCGGCCCATGACCCATGACCTGCTCGTGCGCGTGGTCTCCGGCCTGGGCGGGGTGGTGACGGCGGTTGAGGTGGTCTCCCTGCGCGAGGGCACATTCTACGCCGACATCCTGGTGGCCCACGGGCCCCTGGGCGCGCAGGAGATCAAGCGCATCGACTGCCGCCCGTCCGACGCCATAGCCCTGGCCGTGCGCGCGGGCGTGCCCATCCGCGTGGCCGAGAGCGTGTTGGCCGAGGCCGGAACGCGCACCCTGGACGGGGCCAAGGCCGAGTTCGGCGGGCCGGAGCGGGAGAAATGGACCGAGGAGCTGGAAAAGCTCTCCACCGACGAGACAAAGTACAAAATGTGAGACGGCGATGATCGATCTGCACATGCACACCACCTACAGCGACGGCGAGCTCATTCCCGCCGAGCTCATCCGCCGGGCCAAGGTTGCCGGGTACAAGGCCATGGCCATCACCGACCATGCCGACGCCAGCAACATCAGCTTCATCATCGACAGCGTGCGCAAGCTCACCGACGGCTACTCCCATTTCTTCGACATGGAGGTGCTGGCCGGGGTTGAGCTGACCCATGTGCCGCCCGCGCTCATGGCCGACTTTGTGCACATGGCGCGGGAGGCGGGCGCGCAGATCGTGGTCGTCCACGGTGAGACGGTCGTGGAGCCAGTGGCCCTGGGCACCAATCTTTCGGCCATCGAGGCCCGCGTGGACGTGCTGGCCCACCCCGGACTCATCACCGAGGTCGAGGTCAAGCTGGCCGCGGAGTTCGGCGTGGCGCTGGAGATCACCACCCGGCGCGGCCACAGCTACGCCAACGGCCATGTGGCGACCCTGGCCCGGCGTTTCGGCGCGCGGCTGGTCATCGACAACGACGCCCACGCCCCCGGCGACCTCATGAGCGCAGAGATGCGCCAGAAGGTGGCCTATGGCGCGGGGCTTTCGCCAGAAGAATATCGCCAGACCGAGGCCAACGCCTGGGAGATTGTGCAGCGCTGCCGTGCCAGGCGCTGAGAAACTTTTGCACAGACAGCGCCGCAGCCCCGGCAAGGGCGGGCGCACAGGCGGGCAGGCAGACACGCTGCCGCCGTACGAGGAGGACGACACGCATGATTCCTGAAACCGGCATATTGGGCATGATGCTCGGGGCCACCCTGGGGGTGCAGCTGGTGCTGGCCCTGCTGGCGCTCATGTCCATGTGGAGCTGGACCATCATCTTCACCAAGATCATCCTTTATAAACGCACCAGGCGGCAGGTGAGCCGGGGCTACGTCCTGTTCAACGACGCCCATGACCTGTCCGAGGGCCTGCAGGCAGTTAGCCGCGACGGCGACACAGCCCTGTCACGGGTGGGGCTTTTGGCCGTGGGCGAGTTCCGCAAGCTGGAAAAGGCCGACATCGAGCGCGAGCGCAAGCGCATGCTCGTCAAGGACACCCTGCGCCGCGTGCTGCGCCAGGGCGTGAACGAGGAGATGAAGCGCCTGTCGAGCTCGCTCTCGTTTCTGGCCACCTGCGCCAACGCCGCGCCCTTCATCGGCCTGTTCGGCACGGTCTGGGGCATCATGCACGCCTTCCACTCCATCGGGCTTTCACAAAGCGCCGCGCTGGCCACCGTGGCCCCGGGCATCTCCGAGGCGCTGGTGACCACGGCCATTGGCTTGGTCGTCGCCATCCCGGCCACCATCGCCTACAACTATCTGCTGTCGCTTTTGGGCGAGGTGGAGACCGAGCTGGTGAACTACGCCGGTGCATTCTTGAACCGCGTGGAGCGCGAGGTCTCCTGGGCCTCCAGCTCCAAGGGCTAGGGTGCGGTCGTGGGTGCGGCAGTAGGCAAGGGCCCGCGCGGCTACATGGCCGAGATCAACGTCACGCCCTTTGTGGACGTGATGCTGGTTCTGCTCATCATTTTCATGGTCACCGCGCCCATGCTGACCCAGGGCGTGGACGTGGACCTGCCCAGGACGCGCAGCGTGCGCACCCTGCCCGCCGGCAGCGACCATCTGGTGCTCTCGGTGAAAAAGGACGGCTCCATCTACCTGGACGAGTATAACGTGAATTTTGAGGATCTGCGCCAGTATCTGCAGAACCTGGTGGTGGCCCAGCACAAGCAGCTGTACCTGCGCGCCGACAAGGACGTGGCCTACGGCGTGGTGGTCAAGGTCATGGGCGAGATCAAGAGCGTGGGCATAGAAAAGCTGGGCATCGTGGCCGAATCCTCGGATGACCAGAAGGCTGGCCAGAAGCCCCTCCAGAAAGCCGAACAGAAGACCGACCAGAAGGGCGGGGACAACCCCAAGCCCGCAGCCCAGTAACCCGCGCGCGGAGACGATTCGTGCAGGACACCCGGCAGACCGCAGGATTTTTGCTCTCCCTTGCATTGCACGCGCTTTTTGTCGCGGCTGCAGTGTTCGGCGTGGGCAACAGCATGAAGGTGGACATGGACAAGCCCATGTACACCGTTGACCTGGTGTCGCTGAACCCCTCCGAGGACCCGGCCGCCGGAGACACGGGCGAGGCCGCCGGAGCGCCGCCGCCCCTGGCCGAGGGCGAGACCCGGCAGGCCGACCAGTCTGCGGCGGCCATTCCGTCGCCGCCCACGGCCGAAAAGCTGAAGCCCGAGCCCCTGGTGCGCGACGACGCTAAGGCCATCAGCGAGAAGAAGGTCGAGGAGCAGAAGAAGCTGGACAAGAAGGTTGAGGAAAAGCAGCCCAGCCGACAGGATCTCCTCAAGGAGGCCCTCAAGGACGTGAAGAAGGACGTGGCCGACAAGTCCAAGGACAAGGGCAAGGTCCAGGACGCCCTGAAGGACGTGCGCTCCCAGGAGTCCAAGGAGTCCAAGAAGGACGCCGTGTCCGGCGAGCTGGCGGCCCTGCGCAAGTCGAGCGGCGGGAACATTTTCACCGCCGGGGGTACGGGACCGGGCGGCGCAGGCGGCGGCAAGGGCACAGGGGCAGGCGGCACCGGCTCGGGCCTGATGAGCGTCTACGGCAACATCGTCAAGCAGATCATCAAGAAGAACTGGCGCTACCAAGCCATGGGTACCGAGACCAACGTGGCTGTGGTGCTGGAGATCAACATCGACCCCAAGGGCACGATCACCGGCGCGCGCGTGGTCCAGCCCTCGGGCAATCCTGGCTTCGACGATTCGGCCATGCGCGCCGTGCACGAGACCCAGGCCTTGCCGTCTCCGAGCGTCAAGAGCCTGGACACCCTGCGCATCACCTTCAACCTGCAGGAGCTGGGGAAGTAATTCCCGGTCCGCACAAAGCATATGAAAATCAAAATCTGGATACTGACCCTGCTTCTGGTGCTGGCCTTTGGCGAGAACGTTCGCGCGGCCGAGACCCTGTCCGTGGACATCTTCGGCCCTGGGCAGACCCGGGTGAACATTCTGGTGCTGCCCGCGCGCGGGGTGAACGGCCAGGCCGCCACCAGCCTGGCCCGCAGCTTCGGCGAATACGTCCAGGGCGACATCGGCTTTCTGCCGTTTCTGCGTCTGGCCTACCTGACCGAGGTCCTGGGCGGCGACCCGAGCAAGGGCCTCAAGGCCGACGACATCGACTTCAAGCCCTTGCAGCTCTCGCGCATCGACCTGATCTTGACCATCGGCGGCTCGGGGGCGGACATCGAGGCCCGGGTCTACGAGACCTTCACGCGCAAGCTCCTGGTGGGCAAGGCTTACAGCCAGGTGGACCAGGGCGGCGTGGCCCACGTGGCCGACCGTTTCTGCGCCCAGCTCATGCGCGTGCTCACGGGCAAGAGCGGCTTTTTCGACTCCACCCTGGCCTTCTCCAAGAAGGTCAATGGCGGCAAGGAGCTGTTCATCGCCTCGGCGCTGGGGCGCGGGCTGGAGCAGGTCACCCACGACGGCGGCTTCGACGTCAGCCCCTCCTGGTCCAAGGACGGCCGCAAGCTGGCCTACACCAACATCTCCGACCTGGGCCACCGCTTGGGCATCTGGGACCGCAGTTCGCGCGTGTCCCGCCTGCGCCGGTTCCCCGGCAACATCGCCATCAGCCCCACCTTCACCCCGGACGGCCAGATAGCCATCTCGCTGTCGCTAAACGGCCATCCGGACATCTACCTGCTGAACAGCGAGTTCCAGGCCGGGTCGGCCCTGGCCCCCAGCTGGGGCATCAGCGTTTCGCCCAGCTTCGACCTCTCGGGCCGCAAGATGGTCTTCTGCTCCGGCCGGCTGGGCGGGCCGCAGATCTTCATCTTGAACCGCGACACAGGCGTTGTGGACCGCGTGACCTATGAGGGCACGTACAACACTCGGCCCTCCTTAAGCCCGGACGGCCGCTTCGTGGTCTTTGCGCGCTTGACCGACAGCGGGAACCGCATATTCATCCGCGACCTTGTGGTCAACCAGGAGCGGCAGATCTCCTTTGGCCCCGGCAGCGATGAGGACCCGAGCTTCGACCCGGACGGCTACTTCGTGTCCTTTGCCTCCTCGCGCGCGGGGGGCACCAAAATCTACGTCACCACCCGCTACGGCGACCCGGCCAGGCTCATCCCCACCGGCCCCGGCGACGCCATGGCCCCGGCCTGGGGCGTGGCTGCGGCCCTGGATTAGATGGCAACATTGGTCTTGATTTTCCCGAAAAATAGGGGGAAGCTAGGAAAAGTGAGCAGCTTTCTGTGTCATTGGTAAACCATCCCGTCACATACAGTGAACGCGCAAGCGCGATACAACAATGGAGGAACAAGATGAACGCCAAACGTATGTTTGCACTCATGCTGATGCTCTGCATGGTGGTGGCCCTGGGTGCCGGTTGCGCCAAGAAGACCACGGACTCCATGCCTGCCGGCGCCACCAAGGTGGAGATCTCGGACAAGGACACCGACTGGCAGAAGCCCGCTCCGGCGCCGGAAACGCGCAGCCTGAGCGAGGACGAGATCCGCGCCCAGCAGCGTGAGATGGCCCAGCGCGAAGTCGGCAACATGATCTTCTTCGCCTTTGACTCCTTTGAGCTGACCCCGGAGAGCCGCAACGTGCTCACCTCCAAGGCCGAGACCCTGAAGAAGTACGCCCTGTTCAACATCGTCATCGAGGGCCACTGCGACGAGCGCGGCACCAGCGAGTACAACCTCGCCCTGGGCGAACGCCGGGCCAAGGCCTCCCAGCAGTTCCTGAACCAGCTGGGCATCGACACCGCGCGCACGACCATCGTCAGCTACGGCAAGGAGCGCCCGCTTGACCCCGGCCACGACGAGGCCGCCTGGTCCAAGAACCGCCGCGACGAGTTCAAGATCCAGAACTAGCCGCATCCGGACATGACATGACGACCGCCGTGGCCCTTGGGCTGCGGCGGTTTTTTTGCGCGGGCTACAGAAACAGGCGGATGGGGAGGAAGGCGGCGGCGGCGAACAGCCCGGCCACAAGATCGTCGAGCATGACGCCCAGGCCGCCCGGCACGCCGCGCTCCACCGCGCGGATGGGCCAGGGCTTGACGATGTCGAAGAGCCGGAACAGGCCGAAGAGGATCAACAGCTCCCAGGGGGTGGTGGCTGTCCAGCCGGAGAAGCCCGCAAACAGGTGGAAGGGCGCAAAGGCCGTCCACTGACCCAAAAGCTCGTCCACCACCACGCAGCCGGGGTCTTTTTCGCCCAGCAGGGTCTCGGCGCGGGCGGCGGCCCAGGAGCCGACCACGAGGATGAACGCCAGCACCCCAAGCCGCCAGAGCAGGGGCAGGGGGATGAAGACCCAGGGCGCGAGCACCAGCGCCGCAGCCGAGCCCCAGGTGCCGGGGGCCACGGGCAGCCGGCCAACAGGGCCGAGAGTGGCGATGGCCAGGGCGATGGCGTCCAGGCCTGTGGGGGCGGTCGATGGCTGTTGGGCGTTGCCGGTCATGAGGTTTCCCCCATTGAGGAGGCTTTCTCAGCGCAGATGAGGAACTGCGGAAAATCGCGCACCACGCCGTCGTGGCAGGGTTTGCGGATGACGTGGTGGGCCAAGGTGGCGGCCACGCGCAGGCCCGCGCTCTCCAGCATGGAGGCCACATCCTCAGGCCGGAAGCCGTTGTGGGGCACCACGTTGGGTGCATGGAAGCTGCCGTCTTCGGCTGCCACATCGCCGACCAGCAGTGCTCCGCCCGGAGCCAGCAGCGCGGCCAGGCGCTCCAGCAGGGGCGGGATATGCTCCACGTGGTGCAGGGCGTTGTTGGTGACGATGACGTCGTAGGCTCCCTGCTGCAGGTCCAGGGCATCCAGCTCGCCCAGGAGCGCCTGAACGTTGCTCAGGCCCTCGGCGGCGATCTTGCTGCGCAGCACCTCCATCATGCCGGGCGAGGAGTCCAGCAAATCCACGTGGCTGGCCGTGGCGGCCAGGGGCAGACCGATGAGGCCCGTGCCCGCGCCGAAGTCCAGGACGCGGCCCCCAAGCCGCTGTCCGGCCAGGGGCGTCATGGCCTCCAGGAAGGCGCGGGAGGCGGCCAGGCGTTCCGGATTTTGGTCCCATTGGGCGGCGCGCTCGGCGAAATTGTCGGCCATTGAGCCTCCTGTGCGCGGCGTCGCGCGATTTCAGCCTATTCTATCTCGCCGCGATGAGCCCCTTGTCAAGCAGATGCCGTGCGCACTCGGCCACGGGAAGCCCCACCACGTTGGTGTACGAGCCCGCCACGCGCTCCACCAGAAACGCGCCCAGGCCCTGGATGGCGTAAGCCCCGGCCTTGTCCGCGGGCTCGCCCGTGGCGACGTAGGCCGAAAGCTCCTCGCGGGTGCTGGCGCGCATGACCACCTCGGTCACCTCGGCGAAGCAGAGGCGCTCCTCCTGCCCGGGCAGGGCCAGGCAGCAGCCGGTGATGACCTGGTGCGTCCGGCCGGAGAGCAGGGTCAGCATGCGCAGGGCGTCGGCCTCGTCGGTCGGTTTGCCCAGGATCTGGGCGGGCTCGCCAGCGCTGGCAGGCAGGACCACGATGGTGTCCGCGCCGAGCACGGCGCAGTCCTGGTACAGCACGGCCACGTCGAGGGTCTTCAGCCGGGCCATGCGCATGGCGTAGGCGCTGGGCTCCTCACCGGGCAGGGGCGGGGGCTCGGGCGCGTTGCTCGGGCAGATCTCCAGGGCCAGGCCCAGGGCGGCCAGCAGATCGCGGCGGCGCGGGGAATTGGAGGCCAGCACCAGGGCCGAGAGGGTGCGGAAGGCGCCCTCGGTCACGTCGGAAAGGTATGCGTTCGTCATGCGGGCGCTTGTGCCGCGATTTGGCTTTGGAGTCAACTTTGGGCCGGGGCCTGCCCTGCCGGGGAATTCTCCGGCTGGAGCACGCCCGGCAGGGCCTGGGCCACAGTGGCGGGCGCAAAGCCCAGGGCGCGCGCGCGGGAGCTTGCGAGCGAGACATCGCGCGGGCGCGGCGCAGCCATGGGCGCATCGGCCTGGCGCGCGGGTTCAATGCGCAGGCAGGGGCCCAGGCCCTGGGCATCCAGGGCCGTTTTCAGGCGCTGGCCGAAGTCCAGGCGCGAGAGCCGCTCCGGCCCGCCCAGGTGCATGATGCCCCTGGCCTTGCGTTCAAGCAGCAGCACCAGGCCCCGGGCCACGTCAACTGCGTTGGCCGGGGAGCGGAACTCGTCCTTAAACAGGCGCAGGGGTTCGCCACGCCGGGCGCAGGCCAGAAAGCCGTCCAAAAAGCACGCCGCGCCCGGCTCGGAGCGGCCATACAGCAGCGGCAGGCGGCAGACCAGCCCGCCCTCCGGGTGGCGGGAGAGCACCGCCTGCTCGGCCAGCACCTTGTGCTCGCCGTACAGGGACACCGGCGAGGTCGGCGCGTCCTCGGCGTAGAGGCTGCCCGCGCCGTCGAACACGAGGTCCGTGGAGGTGAAGGCCAGGGGCAGGCCCCGGCCATGATTGGCCTCGGCGCAGAGCTCGGACAGGAGCGTGGTCGCCTCCACGTTGACCCGGCGCGAGCGCGCAGGCTCCTGCTGGCACTGGTTGGGGCTGGACAGGGCTGCGGCGTGGACCACGGCGTCGAAGCGTTCGCCTTTCAGCAGCGCGGCCAGGGCGCGTCCGTCGGCCAGGTCCAGTTGCCTGGCGCGCACGCCCGGCTGGCGCACAGGCCGCGAACGCCACAGGCCGGTGATCTCGTGTTCGTGCGCGAGCTCGCGGCAGAACACGCCGCCGAAAAATCCGCTGGCCCCGGTGAGCAGGATGCGCATGCGCCACCTCCGGCCCGCAGCATAGCCCGGCCAGGGCCGGAAGGAAATGCCGAAGTTTTGGCGCGGGCCCTTCGGGCCTGTTTTGAGTTATAAACAAGTCCTATAAATCAGCAGTATTGCAATCTTGGCAGGCAATTTGCTTTAAACCATGCGCTGGCTCCTGGAATGTTCCGGGTGCGGGAAGAATGGCGAGGTGCGCATGGACAGAAAAGACAGGGCACAGGTCGAGGACCCGGTCAGGCACAGGATCGTGGCCGCAGGCGGAAATTTCGCCGAGTGGTCGGTGCCCTGGTCGGACCTGATGATGATCATGTTCGTGGTCTTCGCGGTGCTGTTCATCTACAGCCGCGCGCACCAGGACCAGAGCCCGCCGCCCAGGCCGCGCGTGGTGGAGACCAAGGCCCCCACCGACCCCATGCAGGCCTTTCTGGGTCAGCTGAACGATCCTGTTCACGGGGGCAAGGCCTTCCAGAACGTCGCGGGCACGCCCGTGCGCGAGACCTACTACCAGTCGGACAACCTGGGCATTTCCGTGGTGCGCGAGACCGACCGCCAGGTCCGCGTGTTTCTGCGCGGGGACCTCTTCTTCAGCCCCGGCGGCGACAGCCTGGCCCCGAACAGCGAGCCCTACCTGGCGCGCATCGCCGAGATCCTGCGCGTGAGCAGCGGGGCGGTGCTCGTGGTGGGCCACACAGCCGAGGGCGAAACGGGCGGCAAGGACGGCGGCGAGGCGGAGAGCCTGGGGCTTTCGGCCCGGCGCGCGGCCAGCGTGGCCGAATATTTCATCAAGACGGCGAAACTCGACGCCAGGCGCTTCCTCATCACCGGGCGCGGCTCGTTCCAGCCCGAGGTTCCGGCCTCGGAGGCGGACGCGGCCAGGCGCAACCGGCGGGTGGAAGTGCTCGTCTTAACAGACATGTAAGGGGGACAGGGACATGAGCAAGCGGAACATGCTGGGCGTTGTGCTGTGCACAGCCATCTTTATCGGCGGTTTCTGGATGAGCGGCGGACTGGCCCTGTACTGGAACCTGGCCGCCTGCCTCATTGTGGTGGCGGGTTTGTGCGCCGCGCTGTTCATGAGCTACCCCTTCGAGCGCATCAAGACGGCCTTTTCCCTGGCCCGCAGCGTGTACACCAGAAAGCAGCCCACGCCGGACGACATCGTGCGCGTGCTGCTGGAGCTTTCGGTCAAGTCGCGGGTGGAGGGCGTTTTGTCGCTGGAGGCCATCCGTCAGAAGATTGGCGACGAGTTCTTGCGCGGGGCCGTGGCCTTTCTGGTGGACAACTACAAGGAGCGCGACATCCGCGAGTTTTTGAACACCGAGATGAGCTTCTTCCAGGACCGTCGCCAGCAGAGCGAGCGCGTGTTCCAGACCATGGCCAAGGCCGCCCCGGCTTTCGGCGTGGCGGGCAGCGTCATCGGGCTCATCGGCATGCTCTCGGGCATCAACGACACCCAGGCCCTGCTTTCGAGCATCCCGGTGGCCTTCATCTCCACCCTGTACGGCGTGGTCATTTCAAACCTCATCCTGGCGCCCATAGCCGAGAGCATCAACTTCAACACCAATGCCGAGATGCTGAACCAGAAGCTGATCATGGAGGGCATCATCGCCATCGCCAAGGAGCAGAATTCGCACCGGCTGGAAAAGAAGCTCACCAGCTTCCTCTCGCCGGAGGAGCGTGCGGGCAAGACCGAGCTTCTCAGGTCCATCACCAAGAAGTACATCACCCGGGCGCGCGCGGCCAACGAGCGGGCGGCACAGGACCAGCGCGAGGCGCGCGAGCCCAAGCCCTTCAACGACGCCGTGCCCATGCCCCAGCCCATGGAGATGCCCTCGCCCGGCAGGCTGCGCATGTCGCCCCTGGCGCGCGCCGTGTAGTCTGCAGATATTGCGTGCAAATAATCGGGGGGGGCTTGGCTCCCCCCTTTGTCTTTTGTTTGGGTCTCTGGTAGCTGTGAGCAGGCGCTCAATGATGGCGCTCCAGAAAACAGGCTCAGGCGGAGGCCCATGCAACGGATTCTTGCGGCGGATATAGGCGGCACATACAGCCGTTTCGGGTTTTTCGAACTCCTTGGAGAGGGCGATGAGCCGCGCCTGCTGAGCATCGTCCGCCTGCCGACCCAGGAATCCGAATCCCTGACCGCCCTGCTGCAGCTGCTCTTTTCCGAGCAGCGGCCCTTTGCCCCCACCTCCTGCGACCTGGCCGTGCTGGCCGTGCCCGGACCGGTGCAGGGCCGCTTCTGCCGCCCGCCGAACATCAAGTGGAACATCGACCTGTACGACATCACCAAGGTCGGCCTGGGGCGCGGCGCGCTGTTGAATGACTTCGCGGCCCAGGCCTTCGCCAGCCGCAGCCGCGCCGTGCGCGACGCCCGCGTGCTGCAGTCCAGCCGCTCCGACGCCCAGGTCACCGCTGGCGGCACTGTGGCGGTCATCGGCGCGGGCACGGGGCTGGGGCACTGCGCCCTGGTGCCCGACGGCCGGGGCGGTTTTCTGGCCGTGCCCTCCGAGGCCGGGCACGTGGGCTTCCCCTTTGTGGGCGACAGCGAACACGCTTACGGCGAGTATGTCCGCCGCGTGACCAACCTGCCGTACTGCCACGGTGACGCCGTGGTCTCCGGGTCCGGGCTCTCGCGGCTGCACGCCTTTTTGACCGGCGAGGTGCTGACCCCGGCGGCGCTGGCCCCGCGCCTGGTCAATTTCCCGCGCACGGTGGAGTGGTTTGCGCGTTTCTACGCCCGGGCCTGCCGCAATTACGCCCTGGCCGTGTTGGCCCTGGGCGGGGTCTACGTGTGCGGTGGGGTTGCGGCCAAGAACCCCCATCTGGTTGAGCATCCGGCCTTCCTGGAGGAGTTCCGCCTCTCGCCCGCGCATGCGGAGCTGCTCTCCGGGCTGCCGGTCATGCTGAACACCAACGAGGACTCCGGCGTGTTCGGCGCGGCCATCTTCGGCGCGCAGCGCCTGCGCCGCCGGGCCTAGGGCCTGGCGCTCTCCCGCCAATCCGGCAGGCTGCGCGCCCAGCTTGGACTTGCCTCGCCCCAGGCTCTCGGCTACACTCAAAGCCTTCAAGAAGGGGCGTTTTGGAGCAGAAACCCACGGCAAGGTCTCTCCCGTTTTCTCGGAGCAACCGCACCGCCATTGCCGGACTCTGTCCCGGCGGTTAGCGCGGCATCGTCGTGAACGCCGCGCCGCCCTCTGCGGCAGGCTGGCGCCTGCGGTCATCCTGGCGCGCGGCGGAACATCCGGCCCATCAGTACTCTCCGCATCTCCATCTGCGATTGACCGGCGCGCGGCGCGGCCTGCCTTGCGCGCACACCTGAAGGGAGAATTTCATGAAGCTGCCATTTCGGAACGCTGGCGCGTTCGCCCTGATTTTGACCCTGACCCTTGTCCTGGTCGGCTGCGGGGAGAAACGGGACAAGGCGGGCACTTCAGCGGCGGACGGCCCCAGGACCGGCGAACTCAAGGTCGCCTTTGTCTACGACACGCCCGTGGGCGAGGCGGGCTACTCCTGGGCCCATGACCAGGGCCGCAAGGCCATCGAGAAATCGCCGGTGGTGAAGACCTCCTCTGTCGAGACCGTGAAGGACGGCGCGGAAGCCGGGCGCGTCATCCAGAAAATGGCCGAAAACGGCTATGCCCTGATCTTCGTCACCAGCTTCGACTTCATGGACCCGACCATGAAGGTGGCCAAGGACTTTCCTCAGGTCGCGTTCATGCATTGCTCGGGCTTCAAGACCAGCGGGAACGTGAGCAACTATTTCGGCCGCATGTACCAGGCCCGGTACCTGACCGGCATGGTGGCCGGACTGATGACTAAGAGCAACATCATCGGCTATGTTGCGGCCTTTCCCATCCCGGAGGTCATCCGCGGCGTCAACGCCTTCACCCTGGGGGCTCGCAGCGTGAACCCCAAGGTCCAGGTGCGCGTGGCCTGGACCAAAACCTGGTTCGACCCGGCCCTGGAAAAGGACGCCGCCAACAGCCTGCTCGACATGAAGGCCGACATCATCGCCCAGCACCAGGACTCCCCCGCCCCGCAGGAAGCCGCCCAGCGGCGCGGCAAGTACTCCATCGGCTACAATTCCGACATGGCCAGGTTCGCGCCCAAGGCGCACCTGACCGCCGCCGTGTGGAACTGGGCCCCGCTGTACGAGGAGATCGTGAAGGAAGTGCGCGCCGGAACCTGGAAAGGCGACCGCGCCATCTGGTGGGGCATGGACAAGGGCGTCGTGGACATCGCGCCCTTTGGGCCCATGGTGCCCAAGGCCGTGCGGGACAAGGTCCTGGCCCAAAAGGCGGAATTCCTGAAGGGCAACGACACGGTCTTTGTCGGCCCCATCAAGGGCCAGGGGGATGCGGTCAAGATCCCCGCCGGGGTCAAGGCCGAGGACAAGGACCTGCTCGGCATGACCTGGTTTGTTGAAGGCGTTGTCGGCAGCGTGCAGTAAAGACGTGAGCATGGCCCTGGCCGGAAAACCCGCCCGGAGACCCGGCATTTCCGACACGCAGGCCGTGCGGCGGCGTCTGCCGGAGGCCCGAAAGAGCACGGCGAGCTGCTCGGGCATGCCGCCGCCAGCGGGCTGCGCGAAATATTCCTGGGCACCACCACGAGCTTTCTGGCCGTGCACCGCTTTTACGAGAAGCACGGCTTCGAGCGCATTGAAAAGTCCGGCCTTCCCCCGGCCTTTCCGGTTATGGCCGTGGACAACGTGTTCTACCGCAAACGCCTGTGAGCGGGGCCCGAGGCTGCGCCTATTTCCGCTGCTGCTCCAGCTTGTCCAGGTTGGCCCGGGTTTCCCTCAGGCGCGCCAGGGCGGCGGTGATCTCGGACACGGGCTTGCCCGCGCGCTGTTCGGCCTGGGAGTAGAGGTCCTCGGCCAAAGTGAGGTTGTCCTCAAGCTCCGCGCAGACCCCGGAGAGATAGGGCAGGACGAACCCGGCCTCGTGTTTGCTGGCCGCGCTGCGCCACAGCGTGCAGGCCTTGTCCGTCTGCCCGGCCTCGGCGAAGTCCTTTCCGCCGGAGACCAGGGTCTTGACCTGGGCGTTCATGCCGGAGTCGTCCTCGGTCAACAGCGGAATGTCCAGGGTCATGGAATGCGGGGCCACCTGGTTGCGGAACCGCGTGATGGCCCTGGCGCGCGCGGACGCCAGCAGGGCGGTCCCGCTGGTCGGGCTGCCCCGGTCCTTGCAGGCGCTGCTTTGCCCGGTCTCCGTAAACTCCTGCGAGAGCAGGACCGCGCCCGTGTCCTTCTGCACCACCCTGGGGGTGAAGCTGAACAGCGCCACGCGCCGGGTGCACGGGACATGCCGGGTGCGCGTGCGCAGGCAGTGGCCCTTGTCGTCCCAGACAAAACACTCGCTGCGCTCCTCGGTGTAGCGCTCGTCCTGCCAGCCGTTCTGGTCCACGCGGCCCTCCACCAGCCCCTCTGCCCCGTAGCGGATGGGCCGGGCCTTGGATTTCGTGGTGTCGACCCATTGCATGGGCTTGCCCAGGTCGCCTGCGGACGCGCTGGCGCCGAGCACGGTGAAGTAGGGCCGACCGTCGACCTGGACTGAGGCCAGGGCGCTTTCCACGGCGGCGCGGACCTGGCCTCCGTCGTCGTCGTCGAAAGCTGCGACCCGCAGGCGCGTGAGCCGGGCGACCTCTGCGGCCGGGGCCGGGATGAGAACCTGTTTTCTGACCACCGGAGCGGCGCAGGAACACAGGAGCAGGCAGCACAGGGCAAGGACGAGATGGCGCACGGTTGACCTCCGTTCAGGCTGGTTTGTGCCGGAGCAAGGCTCGCAGCCGTGCGCCCCGGGCGGGCTAGAGCATGTAGGCCCGGGCCACGCGGAACACATCATCGTAGGAAAGCCCGGCCTTGATGGCCAGGCACAGCTGCGTGGCCATGTCCATCTTGCGGCGCGTGGCCAGAAGCGCGGCGTCGCGGATGGCCGCCAGGTGCTGGGCCACGAACTCCGCCTCGAACCCGTCGGCGCAGAGCGAAAGCCCCTCGGCGAAGAACCCGGCGCGCAGGTGCGGCAGGATGTCGTTCAGAGCCTGCTTGCCGCTGCGCCGCGTGCTGATGGCGTAAAACAACAGCTTGACCACCAGCCGGTCCTCCTTGAGTTTGTGGTCCACGCCGAGCAGCGTGGGCAGGTCGGCGTCCTTCTGGGTCACGGTGGTCATGAGCGCCGTGGCCAGCTCAAAGGTGCGCGGCTCGTGGAAGGGCGCGGAGCCCACCAGGGCGTTCAGGCCCAGCAGGGTCAGGCGCGGATTCTCGGACGCGGCGAGGCCTGTCAGCGTCCGGCGCATCATCTCCATGCGGCGGCGGAACACTGTCAAAAGGACCCCGCGCTTGGCCTGGGCCAGGGTCAGCGCCAGGTCGGGCGCGAACTCGGCCTGGGCTGTGTCCAGCAGGTGGCGCACAAAGGGCTCGGAGGTGTTCTCGGCCTCCACGGCCAAAAGCGAAAGGTCTTTTTTGGCGTCCAGGAGTTTCTTGATGGACAGCCAGTAGGCCGCCAGCGCCTCCACAGGCATTTCCAGGATGTCCAGTTCCTTATGCGCGTCCATGGTGCTTCTCCCTCGTGATGCAAGAGCGGGCTTCTGGGGGTTGACGCGGGCCGCAAAAAGTCAGAGGCTCCCGGCTGTCCTGACAAGACCCTAGCGCATTTTTTTGCGGGAAACAAACCCGCCGGTTCAACCCGGCCCAGAGCCCGGCCCAGCAAACGGTCCGGCATACGGTCCATTTGAGGAGTTTCGCCCATGCTCACCTATCCGGTCATCGACCCCGTGGCCCTGCAGATCGGCCCGCTGGCGGCCCGCTGGTACGGCATCATGTACGCCGTGGGCTTTTCCGCAGCCTGGTTTTTGGCGCGCCGCCGCGCCGCCCGGCCCGGCTCCGGCTGGACGGGCATCCAGGTGGATGACCTGATCACCTGGGCCGTGGCGGGCGTGGTGCTGGGCGGGCGCATCGGCTACGTGCTGTTCTACGACCTCTCCTACTACATGTCCAACCCCGTGCAGATCTTCTCCATTTGGCGCGGGGGCATGAGCTTTCATGGCGGCGTGGCGGGCGTGGCGCTGGTGGCCTGGCTGTATGGCCGGAGCATCGGCAAGTCCCTGCTGGAGGTGGGCGACTTCCTTACCCCGCTGGTGCCGCCGGGGCTGCTGGCCGGACGCCTGGGCAATTTCATCAACGGCGAGCTCTGGGGCCGCGTCACGGACGCGCCCTGGGCCATGGTCTTCCCCACGGGCGGGCCGCTGCCGCGCCATCCCTCGCAGCTGTATGAGGCCGCGCTGGAGGGCCTGGCCCTGTTCGTCATCGTCTGGATGTACTCGGCCAGACCCAGGGCGCGCGGGGCCGTGGGCGGGCTGTTCCTGCTGGGGTACGGGTCGTTCCGCTTCTTTGTGGAGTTCTTCCGCCAGCCGGACGCCCAGTTGGGCTTTGTGGCCCTGGGCTGGATGAGCATGGGCCAGGTGCTCTGCCTGCCCATGATCGCCCTGGGGCTGTACCTGCTGCTGCGCAAGGGCTCTGCCGCAGCCGGATCCTTTCAGCCCATCCACTGAACCAATCCCGTTGCCGCAGGCGTCGGGCTGCTCAGGCGTGGGGCTTCGCCCCCGCATTGTCCGGGGCGTGCCGCGCGTGGCGTGCGCGGAAGCTTGAGGGCGCAAGGTCGGAGAGCGCAAGGCGCGGTCGGAGCTGAAGGCCTTGAAGCGGCCAGACGCGGAGCCTTTTGGGGTGCCCAGGCCTGCCGCGTGAACCGCGCAAGCAAAGCGCCTGGCCGGGTCTGACTGCGCCGGAAGCGGGTGTGCGGTGCGTCAACACCTGAAACTACGCCCGAAAAATACGCCAAAATACTGCGCCAGGAAGGGCGTCACGCAGGGGTCTGCGGGGGCCGCGCGAACGGCAGGGAAGGGCCATGGACGGGCGGGGCTACTGCCAGCCGCCGCCAAACTTGGAGCTGTAGATGATGCGGCTCTGCTTCTCGGATACGCGGGTGAACTCGCCCTTGCGGCAGGCCGCCGGGGTGTTGCCCACGCTCTCCAGCACCTGCTCGGTGTAGAGCACGCTGCCCACGAAATAGTTTGGGTCGCTTTCGGCCCGGCGCACCTGGCAGATGATGCCGTCCACGTCGATGGCCTTGTAGCTGGCCCGGTACAGGCCCTTGTCCAGCTTCTCCACTTGCATGCTGTTTATTCCGCCGAGCATGGTTTCGTTCATGCGCCGCATCTGCTCGATGGCGAACTCGGTGAAGCGCTGGTGCTCGCGGGCCAGGTCCAGGTCCATGTGCAGGGGCAGGTTGGCCCGGGGCTGCTGGCCTTGCTGATCCTGCTGGGCGGCCTGGTCCGGGCTGGAGTCCTGGGGGGGGGCGAGCGGCTCCTCGGCCTGGGTCGGCATGGGGAACAGGAAGAAAGCCAGGAAGAAGGCCAGGAAGACGGCGGCGGCAGGCGGGAAGGCTGTGCGGGGCATCGTGAGCTCCGGCAGGCGCCCGGCGGGCTGCGGGACCCGAAAGCCCCGCAGCCTGCGGACGGTTTTGAGGCTAGTTGCTGCGGATTTCGACGCGACGGTTCAGGCGGCGGCCTTCCTCGGTCTTGTTGTCAAACTTGGGGGCGAGCTTGCCCATGCCCTTGGACACCAGCTTGGAGCTGTCAAGGCCCCTGGCGGTGAGCCACTTGACCACGGAGTTGGCGCGGTTTTCGGAGAGCTTCTGGTTGTAAGCCTCGCCGCCGACGCTGTCGGTGTGGCCTTCGATGATGAACTGGCTGCAGGAGGAATCCTTCAGCACGGTCAGAGCCTGGTTCAGGGCAGGCTCCATTTCCGGGGTGATGGCGTACTTGGCGGTGGCGAAGTTCAGGTTGCCCAGGGTGATGGTTTCGCAGGCCGGGGCCAGGGAGCGCGGGGCGTCGGCTTCGACATCGTAGAACACGTCGCGCACATACTGCTTCAGGGCGGCGGGGTTGGCCAGGGCCATGGGATCGCCAACCACGGTGCAGCGGCTCAGCGCGCGGATCTCGTCGACGACCATCTTGCCGCGGGCGTTGTCGGCGTAGCTGACGATGTGGATGCACAGGCGGTTCGGGTACTTGGCGTACAGGGCCTTGGCCTCGGCCACGGGGTCGGTGCCGTAGTTGGAATCGCCGTCGGTGAAGATGATCAGGGCGGTTTTGCCGCTCAGCTTGGACAGGGTGGCGTCAAGGTCGTTCAGACCCATGCCCATGGGGGTGTTGCGGCCGTAGATGTCGTAGTTGGTGTCGATCTTGCCCAGGGCGCCGGTCACAGCGGATTTGCTGAAGGTGGCGGGGGCCAGCTGGGTGCCGAAGGGGGCGAAGGTGTTCACGCCGCTTGTGTAGCCCAGTTCAGGGATGTCGGCGGTCATCTTGGTGGCGAGTTCCTTGGCCAGCTTGATCTTGACGCCCTTGAAGGCTTCGCTGGTCATGGCCATGGAGCCGGAGTAGTCGACGAAAAGAATGAAGTTGTCGACCTTGGGCTTCAGGGTTTCTGCCGGAGCCTGGACAGCAAGCATCAGGACAGCCATGGCGGCCAGCACGGCGATGGAGAGAAGGCGTTTGCGCATGCTCATTGACGGAACTCCTTGTAATTTCAGTGTTATACGAGGCTGGCCGCGTGGGGGAGGGTATGCGACCGCAAGTCACTATAGGAAAGAACCGTACATATGGCAATAAAAAGCTATGGAAAAGAACGACCATAAAAGCCCTGTCCAGGCCAGTTGCCAACCAGGGCCGCTACGAGTAAAGTTGACAGTTCGCACGCACGGTTCGCTCTGTCTGGCAGGCCTGCGGAGCACACACTGCGAAAGGGAGACGCAAGCATGTACATAGTCACCGGCGGCGCAGGCTTCATCGGCAGCGCCATGATCTGGAAGCTCAACCAGATGGGCGTCGACGACATCCTGGTGGTGGACAACCTGGCCTCCACGGACAAGTGGAAAAACCTGGTGAACCTCAGGTTCTCCGATTATCTGCACAAGGACCAGTTCCTCAAGTTCATGGCCGAGGGCGACGACCCCTTCGGCACAAAGGCCCTCATCCACATGGGCGCCTGCTCCAGCACCACCGAGCTTGACGCCGACTACCTGATGGAGAACAACCTGCGCTACACCCAGGTGCTCTGCCGCTTCGCGCTGAAAAACTCTGTGCGCTTCCTCAACGCCTCCAGCGCGGCCACCTACGGCGGCGGCGAAAAGGGCTTCTCCGACGCGCACGAGCGCCTGGACGGCTTGCAGCCGCTGAACATGTACGGCTACTCCAAGCACCTTTTTGACCTCTGGGCCGCGCGGGCCGGCATCCTGGACCGCATCGCCTGCCTGAAGTTCTTCAACGTCTTCGGTCCCAACGAGTACCACAAGGGCGACATGATGAGCGTGATCTGCAAGGCCCACAAGCAGATCGGCTCAACCGGCGGCATGCGTCTGTTCAAGTCCTACCGGCAAGAGTACCCGGACGGCGGGCAGATGCGCGACTTCGTCTACATCAAGGACTGCGTGGACATCCTCTGGTGGCTGCTGGACAACCCCCAGGTGAACGGAATATTCAACGTTGGCACTGGAATTGCTCGTACGTGGAATGACTTGGCGCGGGCGGTGTTTGCGGCCATGGGGCGACCGGCGGATATCAGCTACATCGAGATGCCCGAGGCCATCCGTGACAAGTACCAGTACCAGACCCAGGCCGAGATGGGCAAACTGCGCGCCGCCGGATACACGGCGGGGCTGACCAGCCTGGAGGACGCGGCCAGGGACTACGTGACCGGCTATCTGGACAAGGACGACCCCTACCTGGATTCCAGGAACGGGTAAAAAAACAAGGACGACAACAGGTTGAAGCGTAAGCGGCACATGCTCATCGTGGCCTTTGGGCTGCTCCACTGCCTGCTGGCGGGGCCTACCCTTGCGGTCATCGGCACCTCTGCCGACGGGCCGGAGGTCCGCCTGCCCGTGACTCCTCCGCCTGCTCCCGCTTCCGCGTCGACCCAAACCGTCCGCCAGATCCGCAGCGACGTGGCCCAGGCGCCGCATGTTCCGCCACCGCCAAACATCACCCCCAGCGTCGACATTCCGACGCCCTCGCTCACGCAGCCCCCGGTCTTTGCCGAAAACCTGCTCCTGGGCCGCGACGGCGTCCAGGGCTCCCAGGCGCCGGGCATGACCGTGAGCGGCCCGGAGCTGCGCATGGGCGTGAGCCCGCCGGTCGGGCTCACGGGCGCGTTGGATTCGATGCTGCCGCCGCCGCCGCCGACCTTTTCCGCGCAGACCGACCTCGGCCCTGATCAGTGGAAGCTCACCGCAGACCGCATCGAGGGCCAGCACGACAGCGAATACGTGCAGGCCATGGGCAATGCGACCCTGGTCAAGGGGCTGAATGTCCTCAAGGCCGACTTCATGCGCTACTACCAGGCCAGCCGCTGGGTGGTGCTCCGGGGCAACGTGCGCGTGGCCTGGGAGGGCGACATCCTGGAGGCCGAGGAGGCCGAGTTCGACCTGGGCAACAGGCTCGGCTGGCTCAAGCGCGGCAAGGTCTTTGTGGGCAAGTCGCACATCTATTTCCAGAGCGAGACCATCCGCAAGTACGGCGCGTCGAGCTACCGCTTCCAGAACGCCAAGGTCACGGGCTGCGACGGCGACAGCCCGGCCTGGGCCGTCACGGCCGACGAGGGCGACATCAGCATCGACGGCCGCACCAAGCTTTGGCATTCGCGCTTCAACGTGAAGGACACCCCGGTGGCCTATCTGCCGTTCATGTCGCTGCCGGGCGGGGCCAGGCGGCAGAGCGGCCTGCTGGTGCCGGAGATCTCCCAGAGCTCCAAGCGCGGTTTTGCGGTCAACCAGGCCTACTACTGGGTGCTCGACGACGAGCGCGACCTGACCTTCTTCGAGAACGCCATGAGCCGCCGGGGCCTGATGCAGGGCCTGGAGTACCGCCACGCAGAGAATCCGGACACCAAGGGCGACTGGCGCGTGGACTACCTGAACGACCGCAAGACGGCCTCAAGCATGTCCCAGGAGGACCTCTACCTCCAGACCGACGGCCTGACGCGCCCGAACTCCAACCGCTGGTGGGTGCGCAGCAAGTTCAACGGGTTCATCAAGGACCCGGCCTGGCAGGTCAAGCTGGACCTGGACATGGTCAGCGACCAGAACTACCTGCGCGAATTTGGCGGCAGCTCCTCCGGGTATGACTCCAGCCGCAAGATTTTTCTCAAGGAATTCGGGCGTGACATCGACGTGGCCGATTCCCTCACCCGCACCAGCACGGCCTACCTCTCGCGCAGCTGGGACCGCTTCGGCGTGGTGGGCAAGATGGCCTGGACCCAGAACCTGGCCTACCTGAACGGCAACAATCCGGCCACCGCCAATCCCACCACCCAGACCCTGCCCGAGGCCCACATCTACGCCTTCAAGGACTCCATTCCGGGCACGCCGCTTGAGTGGGAGGGGTCGGGCGGTTTCGACTACTTCTGGCGCCAGTATGGCACTCGCGGCTTCCGCACCGACCTGCACCCCAGCCTGAGCCTGCCCCTGGCCGTGGGGCCGGTGACGGTGATCCCCAGCACCGGCCTGCGCTCCACGTCCTACGGCGTGGGCGGGTACACCAACGAGCCGTCCACCACCACCACCAACAAGGCGCCGGCCAGGACCTTCCTGGAGCTTGGGTTCACGGCCTTTACCGAGATGAGCCGGGTGTTCGCCCTGAACGCCCCTCTGGAGGCCAAGACCGAGAACGTGGGCCAGAGCGAGTGGACCGCCATGCGCCACAGCGTGGCCCCACGGCTGGAGTTCTCGTACATCCCCGCGCCCCAGTCCCAGAACCGCCTGCCGGCCTTCGACTCCCTGGACCGCATTCAGCGCAAGAACGTCATCACCTATTCGCTGACCAACGTGCTGGACCGCAAGCTGACCAGCGTGGTGGCGGCGCCCAAGGGCAACGCCACTATTCCGGTGGCCGCCACAGACTACCTGGACTTCTTCCGCCTGCGCGTGGAGCAGTCCTTTGACCGCGACGAGGCCGCGCGCACGGATCTGCTGGGAACATACGCCCGCAGGCCCTTCTCGGACATCATGGTCGAGGCTTCGGTGAACCCGCAGAAATACGTCACCCTGACCTCCAAGACCTTCTATTCGCCCTACCTGAACCGCTCCACCGAGCACGAGCACATGCTCACCCTGCACAAGGAGAAGATGGGCGAGGTGCGCTTCGGGTACGACTACCTGCACCCCCTGGACGAGTACAAGCGCCAGCGCAACAAGGATGTCCAGGCCCTGCGCCTGGGGCTCGACATGGACATCACCCCCAAGCTCAAGTTCAGCTCCGACTACCGCCTGGACATCGCCGGGAACGCGGACCTGGAAAAGACCGCCGGGCTCACCTGGACCGAGCAGTGCTACAACGTGCAGCTCGTCTTCAGCCGCAAGCCCAGCGACCAGAGCCTGGAGCTGCGCTTCAACCTGCTTGATTTCGGCAAGCCCTAGGGGCATGCTCCACGGCATGACGCGCCGGTCCATCACCCTTTTGCCAGAGATTCTGCGCAACCAGATCGCCGCTGGCGAGGTGGTGGAGCGCCCGGCCAGCGTGCTCAAGGAGCTGGTGGAAAACAGCCTGGACGCGGGCGCCGCGCGCATCGACGTGAGCCTGGAGGGCGGCGGCGTGGCGCGCCTGGTGGTGCAGGACGACGGCGCGGGCATTCCCCCGGGCGAGCTGGCCCTGGCCGTGACCCGCCACGCCACGAGCAAGCTTTCAAGCGTGGCCGAACTCTTCTCCGTCACCAGCTTCGGCTTCCGGGGCGAGGCCCTGCCGAGCATCGCATCGGTCTCGCAGTTGACCCTGACCTCCCGCGTGCAAGAGGAGGCCGAGGCCGCGCGCATCGAGGTGGACTGCGGCGCTGTCGTGTCCGCAGGACCGGCGGCCCTGGCCGGCGGCACCCGGGTGGAGATGCGCAGGCTCTTCGCCGGCACCCCGGCCCGGCTCAAATTTCTGCGCACCGAGGCCACAGAGGCCAAGCGCTGCCAGGAGGCCCTGACGCGCATGGCCCTGGCCCGGCCCGACGTGGCCTTTTCCCTGAACCTCGGCGGGCGCGAGGTCTTCCGCCTGCCCGCCGGGCAGACCCTTGCCGCGCGGCTGGCCCAGTTCTGGCCCCCGGCCGTGCTGGAGGGGCTGGTGGCCTTTGAGCGCGAGCACGGACCCCTGTCCGCCCGGGGCCTGGCCGGGCGGCCCTCCCACGCCCAGAACCGCGCCGACCGCATGCTCTTCTACGTCAACGGCCGCCCCGTGCAGGACCGCCTGCTGGCCCGCGCCGCGCGCGACGCCTACAAGGGCCGCATTCTTTCCGGCGAGCACCCCCAGGTGCTGCTGTTTCTTACCCTGCCGCCGGAAGAGGTGGACGTGAACGTGCACCCGGCCAAGCTGGAGGTGCGCTTCCGCGACGAGGGCGCGGTCTTCGCCCTGGTGCGCTTGGCCCTGGCCCCGGCAGCCGGGGGCGAGGCCTTGGCCGAGCAGGCTGCGGGCTACAACACGCATTCCGACGACGCTGGCGGCAGCTCTTTCGGCAATGCCGCCGGTCCGGCAGGCGCGGCCTTTTCGGGGTTGGCCTGGACCCCGCCGCCCCACCATGCGTCCCTTGGCGACAAGCCGGTCCTGCTGCGCGCCTGGCGCTCCTTCGAGAATCCGGAGAGCGCCCGCGACGTGCCCCTGCCCCTGGCCCCGCCCGAAGGACCCCTTGCGCGGCTGACTGAGGGGTCGTCGGCGGCGGTGTCGGAGTCGGACTGGGCCTCGGCGCCGGAGGCCTCCCGCGTGGCGCCAGGGCCGGAGCCCCGGCCCCTCTCGCGCGACGGGCTGGAGTATCTGGGCCAGATCGCGGACACGTACCTGGTGCTGCGCCAGGGCCCGCAGCATGGGGAGAACACCCTTGTGCTGGTGGACCAGCACGCCGCGCACGAGCGGGTGATCCTTGAGAACATGCGCCGGGCGCGCACCAGCGGGAACTCCCAGCCCCTGGCCCTGCCCCTGGAGCTGCCCCTGCACCCTGCCGAGGCCGCCCGCGCAAGCGAACTCTGGGCCGAGCTCCGGTCCTGCGGCTTCCAGCTTGCGCTCTCCGGCACGGACCGGCTGCTGGTGCGCGGGGTGCCGCCCAGCCTGCCCGCAGGCAAGGCTGCGGAATTCCTGCGCGCTGCCCTGGCCGACCGCACCGGCGGGCTGGCCGGGCTGTGGACGCTTCTGTCCTGCAAGTCGGCCATCAAGGCTGGGCAGCCCCTGGCCCCGGACGAGGCCCTAAGCCTGCTGGAGGTCTGGCTCGCAACCCCGGAGCGCGACTTCTGCCCGCACGGCAGGCCCGTGGCCGTGGCCTTTGGTGCGGGGGACCTGGAGCGCCTGTTCAAGCGCAAATGAAATACGTATTTTTGTACCGTAGCACGGGTTGGCGGTCTACGCATCTTGCGCGGGAGCCAAAACTCTGCCAAAGAACGCACGGCGCTTCCTCCTCCCTCTGAGATCATGCGTTGCAGGAGTCTTCTGTCCCATGACCATCGCCTTCAACAAGCTTGAGGTCCGGGTCCGCTTGGCGGCGATTCGGGCCAACTATCGGCTTTTGTGCAGCCGCGGCAGCCGCATCATCGGCGTCATCAAGGCTGATGCGTATGGCCACGGCCTGACCGAGGTCGCCAGCGCCCTGGCCAAGGAAGGGTGCGACACCTTTGCCGTGGGCACGGTGGAGGAGGGCGCGGTCCTGCGTCGGCACCTCGCCGCCAAGGGGCTCACGAGCCGCATCCTGGTGCTCCTCGGCCCCATCGAGCCGGACGACTATCCGCCCCTGTGGGAGCATTCGCTCCTGCCGCTCATCGGCAGCTTCCGCCAGCTGGAGGCCCTGGCCCGCCAGGCCGCCCGCCTGGGCAAGGGCCTGGACATCAGCCTCAAGTTCGACACCGGCATGGCCCGCCTGGGCTTCGGCGCAGAGGATCTGCCCCGGCTGCTCGACCGCCTGCGCGAGGCCCCGCTGGTCCGCCCGGTCATGATCAGCTCGCACCTGGCCACCGCCGACCAGCCCATGTCCGTGGACTACCTCATGACCCAGGCCGAGCGCTTTAGCTACGCCCTGACCTGTCTGAGCGCCGCAGGCTACACCCTGGAGGCCAACCTGGCCAACTCCGCAGGCATCCTGGGCCACCCCTCGGTGCACCACCAGAGCCAGCGCGCGGGCATCGCCCTGTACGGCGCCAACCCCTTTGCGGGCACCGCCTGGGAGCACCTGGGACGCGGGCTCGCCCCGGCCATGACCGTGCGCACGCGCATCGCCTCGGTGCATGCCTTGCCAAAGGGCGGCTGCATCAGCTACGGCTGCACCTACACGGCCGAGCGCGACATGCGCGTGGCCATCGTGGCCGTGGGCTATGCCGACGCCTACAGCCGCAGCCTGGCCGGAAAAGGCGCGCAGATGCTCATCGCCGGACGCCGCGCGCCGGTCATCGGGCGGGTCTGCATGCAGCTCACCGCCTGCGACGTGACGGAGATCCCCGACGCCCGCCCCGGCGAGTGGGCCACGCTGCTGGGCGGAGAGGGCCCGCTGGCCATCAGTCCCGAGGAATTGGCCTCGTGGTGGGGCAGCATTTCCTATGAAGTCTTCTGCCTGCTGGGTATGAACCGGCGGGTCTACATCTAGGCCTGGGAGGCGGATGATGAGCGATGAGTGGATTCAGGCCGAGAGCCTGCCTGTGGACGAGACCGATCCCAAGGCCCTGCTGCGCAAATGGGCCAACGTGGCCGAAGACATGGCGCTCGTCCCGGAGCTCAACGTGCGCATGCGCGTGGAGGCGGGCATGTTCGTGGTCGAGGTCAGCCCCGAGCTTTACGACGTTTTCCGCTAGGGCCTGTTTCTAAAAGCGCCTTTTGCCCCCTGGACGTCGTCGCGAGCCGATTTTGGTCCAGGGCTGTACCGTATGAGTACACCCCCTGGCCCCAAAATCGGCTCTCTCCTCGCCAGGGAACAAAATCCATCAGTTGGAAACAGACCCTAGGCCCGGTCTCTCCGAGCGCCTTTCACCCCCTGGACCTCGCGGGGGCCTGCCCGGATCCAGGGCTGCACTGCATGAGCCTGCTCCCTGGCCCCAAAGGACCCCCTCCTCGCCAGGGAGCAAGCGCAGCTTTTGGAAACTGCCTCGGCCTCTGGTTTGCCCCCTGATTTCTTCCTGGGTTTGACAACCCTGGCGCAGGCCACGTATCCTGTACGCAGTCCTGACAAAAGAGGTGCTGCGGATGGGGGAGTTGGCGTTGTGGTCCGGTGTCGGGCTCCTGGTGGTCCTGGCCGCCCTGGGCGGCTATGCCCTGGGCTGCTCCGGCTGGCCGCGCCCCCGCCTGGCCGCGCCTCTGGCCCTTTCCCCGGAAGCCCTCATGGCCGACCTCGTCGCCGATCTCGTCGCTGATCTCATCCGCAGCGCCGCGCCGCTCGACCTTTTGCCCGGCCCTGCCGGGGAGCCTCTGGCCCGCTGCCTGCCCACAAGCGCCGGGCCTGCGGGCCTGGTCTGCGAACTGCTGGACAGCGCCAAGTCTCTGGAGCTGCGCCCCGGCCTGGCCGTGACCTGCGTCTTCGCCCCGGTGCGCCAGAACGGGCGCAGGGTCAACGCCTTTGAGACCGAGGTGGTGGCGCTGAACAGCGCGCTGGAGCCGCCGCAGGTGGTGCTCCGGCCCCCGCTGGAGCTTTTGGCCGTGCCGCGCCGCAGGCACGCCCGCAAGCGCGTGAACGACCCGCGCTTTGTGCACGTGCGCCTCTGGGCGGCCGATGCCGAGTCCAGCCGCCTGTTCTTCCCGGAGGCCACGCCGGACATCTGGATCAACGCCTACGACGGGCAGAGCGACGGCGAGAACGCCGTCACGGACATCTCTCCCGGCGGGCTGGCCATGGAGGTGCGCGCCGCGCTGGTGCCGCCCGGACTGGAACCGGGCAGCCCGGTGGTGCTCAAGTGCTCGCTCTTCCAGTTCAAGGAGAAGCAGTTCAAACCGTACTGGTACGCCGGTCTGGTGCGGGGAGTCAGCGCCCCGGGCGAAAAGATCCGGCGCATCGCCATCGGCTTCACCGCCGTGGGCGCCCTGGACGGCAGCGCGCCCCAGGGCGTGCGGTGGACCGAACGCATCGCAACATCGTAACCACAACACCCCCAAGGAGGCGGCACATGAAGGTTCTGGCGATCAACGGCAGCGCGCGGCTGAACGGCAATACCGCCATCATGCTCAACACGGCCCTGTCAGTCCTGGCCCTGGAGGGCATCGAAACCGAGCTGGTGCAGCTGGGGCCCAAGGGCCTGCAAGGCTGCATCGCCTGCTACAAGTGCTTTGAAAACAAGGATAAGCGCTGCGCCGTGGATGACGACAGGATGAACGGCTACATTGAGAAGATGCTCGCGGCCGACGGCATCCTGCTGGGCTCGCCCACGTACTTCGCCGACGTGACCACGAACATGAAGTCCCTCATGGACCGTTCCGGCATGGTCTCCCGCGCCAACGAGGACATGTTCCAGCGCAAGGCCGGGGCCGCAGTGGTCACGGCGCGCCGGGGCGGGGCCATCCACACCTACGACACCCTGAACCACTTTTTCGGCATCACCCAGATGGTGGTGCCCGGCTCCAGCTACTGGAACATGGGCTATGGCCGCGAGCCCGGCCAGGTCAACGGCGACGACGAGGCCCTGGCCACCATGCGCACCCTGGGCCGGAACATGGCCTGGCTGCTCAAGAAAATCGTGGGCTAGGGGTGGACATGCTGCTCTTTGCCGCCCTGCTGGCCGGACTTGCGTTGGGCGGGGGCCTGGCGTTCGTGCTGTTGCGGGCCCGCGCCGCAGCGGACTGCGCGTCGTTGCGCGCCGAGGCCGAGGCCGCTCTCGCCCAGGCCCGCACCGCAGAGGCCGGGCTGAGCGAGCGCCTGCGCGGGGTCGAGGAACGCCTGGCCGGCCTGGCTTGCGACCTGGACGCGGCCCAGGGCGAGGCGAGAAGCCTGCGCGAGGAGCTGCGCTTCGAGACCGGACGCCGCGCCAGCGCCGAGGCCAAAGTCGACGAGATGGCCGCGCGCCTGCCCGGTCTGGAGGCGCGTCTGAGCGCCCAGAACGAGGAGCTTTCGTCGCTCAGGGTGCGCGAGGGCGACCTCTGCGCGCGGATGGAAGAAGAGCGCAAGTCCGCGCTCGAAAAGCAGGCCCTGCTGGAGGACGTGCAGGCCCGGCTCCAGGACACCTTCAAGGCCCTGTCGGCCAACGCGCTCAAGGACAACAACGCCAACTTCGTGGCCCTGGCCAAGGCGCACCTGGGCAGCTTCCAGGAGTCGGCCAAGGGCGACCTGGAGCTGCGGCAGAAGAACATCGAGGGCCTGGTCAAGCCCATCAAGGACTCGCTGACCCAGGTGGACGCGCGCATCCAGGAGATGGAGAAGAGCCGCCAGAACGCCTACGTGGAGCTGACCCAGCAGGTGAAGTTCCTGGCCTCGGACCAGGTGGACCTGAAGAAGGAGACCAGAAAGCTTGTGGACGCGCTGCGGCGGCCCACGGTGCGCGGCCGCTGGGGCGAGATGCAGCTCCGGCGCGTGGTCGAGCTGGCGGGCATGATCAACTACTGCGACTTCACCGAGCAGACATCCGTGACCACCGAGGACGGGCGCCTGCGGCCCGACATGATCGTGCGCCTGCCCGGCGGCAAAAATGTCGTGGTCGACGCCAAGGCCCCGCTGGAGGCTTACCTGAATGCCTACGAGTCCTCTGACGAGGAAGCGCGCAAGCAGAACATGCTGTCCCACGCCCGGCAGATACGCGACCACATGGCCAAGCTGGGCCAGAAAAGCTACTGCGAGCACCTGAAGCCCACCCCGGAATTCGTGGTCATGTTTCTGCCCGGCGAGATCTTTTTCAGCTCCGCGCTGGAATACGACCCCTCGCTGATCGAGGTCGGGGTCAAGCAGAACGTCATCGTGGCCTCGCCCACCACGCTCATCGCGCTGCTCAAGGCGGTGTCCTACGGCTGGCAACAGGAAAAGGTGGCCGAAAGCGCCCAGCAGGTCAGCGAACTGGGCCGCGAACTCTACAAGCGCATCGTCACCTTGGCCGAGCACTTCGCCCGCGTGGGCAAGGGCCTGACCGGCGCGGTGGACGCCTACAACAAGACCGTCAGCTCGCTTGAATCGCGCGTGCTGGTGCAGGCCCGGCGCTTCAAGGAGCTGGCCGCCGCGCCCGAAAAGGACCTGCCCATGCTGGACCCCCTGGACGTGGCCACACGTGAGGTTCAGGCAGGGGAGGATTAAGAACTTGGAGGGCTGGTTCTGTTCTTAATATCTTTTACCACAGTGCTAAGACGTTTTTTGCATTCTTGTAACTCTTTTGAGTGTCGAACAATTTGTGCTTTTTCGAGCAGAGTGATGATCCTTAAACAGGTAGATTGGATTCTTCCAAGATCCGCTTTGGAAAATTCGCTATAAAATTCATTAAAAAATTGAAGAATTGTCCCTGCAGATCTGCACGAGTACTGGAACTGCGGTGAGTCGCCATCAGATAATTGACTGAAGATGATCTCCCGCGCACGGTTAAATCTGTCCATGGGGGCAGGATACTTACTGAGGGTGGTGCAACTTAAGAGAAGTCTAGCGTAATGGTTATCTATTTGGTATGTGTCAAAGCTGATGCCACGTTTTCCCATGGAGTATGCAGTGTCAAAAAGCCTTTCTGATCTTGTGAAATCCTTACAGGCGAGGCAACCCATTGCATATTGTAGCCAAAAATACGGATTATTCCTTGCGTTGTCCAGATTTCTGATATTTTCGTAGTATAGCTCAATTGATGAGAGCTTGTTTTGCAAAGGCAAGAGTCGTTGCAAATTGCCAAAACGCATCATCTCACGGAAAATATTTTTGTAATACAAGTTGTCGTGCGACCGTTTCGTAATTAACACGGCTGTATTAATAATCTCTCTTGAGTCGCCAAAACTTGTCAAGATATGCGATGCGAGAATTGAAGAGACAAATATCTCGTTTCCATGGAAAGCTATTAGAGAACGGACATATTGATTGCTTGAGAATAAAATCGAGTTTGCCTCATATGTACCAGTCAGGTCATTTATTGTAAAAGGTTCTACTTGGCTCGAAGAATTTAGTATCGAGAGTATGAGAGCTGCATAGAAGGTTGTCTTGTAGTTTCCTGGGATTAAAGCTATTGCATCAGATATTTTTTTGGCGATGTTGGGTGAATTAAAAACATCGAGCAGGATGTTGCGAAAGGAACAATTCCAATTATTTCTGAGTAGCTCCATCAGTTCTTCAGAAGAACGGTAGCTTTCACCCCAGTACCCAGCAGAAGATATTAGATTAAGTACGAGTTTTAGCTCTTCCTGGTCTAATGTGTTCACGTCGTAGATGTAAGTATCGACAGCCCCAATGGAAGAAAGGGCGTTTCTTTCGAGCACATCATGCAGTGCGGATTTTTCTGCAAGAAGTAGAATGATATTTGCGTTTCTGAACCTTTGTATAAACTTAAGTTCATCGATATATCTTCCATAGCCGTCAATGCAGATTAACACTTTCCTTGTGCCATGGTATGAGCTTGCTAACGATTCAAACTCTACATTAAAATAGTCTTTTCTAGTTACAGTGTAAACATCCATCACATTTGATGCGCGTGCCTTTATCCCTTCAAGCAGTAACGATTTCCCGTTTCCGATATCTGAGTGTATGATTATATTCTTTGCGTTTTTTTCGATAATGGATGCAACAACGTCAATTTCTTTTCTGCGAACGTAATAGTCATTTGTTTGGTCCAGAATGGAGTGCCTAACTTTTGACTCACTAACTAGCCCGAAAACAAGAAGATCATATAGCATCTTGCTGACATTCTGGTCTGCTACTCCATTAGGTGCGTATTTTGAAAGAGAAAAGTAGGAAGGGCTAGTAATTGTTTTGGAAGTGTAGTCCTTGGTACAATTCTTAATTAGCTCTGAGAATGCGTTTGCCGTTAGGCCCGTGTTTAGGCCATATTCTGCAAGTCGTTCGTTTGACATTTCATCATTCGAGTCACCATTTATGAAAATAGTCTTTACTTTTAAGCTTGGAGCGTCGAAAAGCATGCGCTCGATATCGATATCATATAGTGAGTAGCCGATGAATATTACTGCTTTTGCCAGAGCAAAATCATCCCTTAGCCTAGTCCCCCAAGGTGAGTTGTTTAATTCGCTCTGTTCAAATATCGTGTTGATACCTTGACACGTATCGTTGATTCTGATACATATGGACTCCTCAAATTGACGGAGGTGTTCCATGACAGAGGCGGAATTCCAGTCGCTGCTCGGCTGGCTCGGCGAGTTGACCACGGAGCAGGTCGCGACGTTGCGCCAGGCGCTTCGGCGGCGTGACGGTCTTGCGCAGGTCGCGGCGATTTTCGAGCGCGGCCAGGATGGGGCCTGCCCACCCTGCGTCCACTGTGGTGGCGAGTCCCGGCGATGGGGTCATGTTCGCGGCCTGCGCCGGTTTCGCTGCGCGGCATGTGGCCGAACCTTCACCACGCTGACCAATTCCCCGCTCTCGCGCCTGCACAAGCGCGGCCACTGGCTGACCATGATCCAGGCGCTTCGTGACGGCTGGTCCGTCCGCCAGACCGCGAAGGCTTGCCGCATCAGCATCCCCACCGCGTTCTCGTGGCGCCACCGGTTCCTGCGCGCCATCGCCGGAGTGGCCGTAGCCACGCGCACCGACGAAATCACGGAAGTGGACGAGACGTACTTCCGGCGCTCGCTCAAGGGCACCAAAAGCGTCGAGGGCCTCCTGCCAGACGGCCGGAAGCCGCGCCACCGTGGCGGCAGGGCACGTGGCCGGGGCTTGCCGCTGGCGCAGTTTGTCGCCGTCCTCGTCGCGCGGGACAGGGCAGGGCGCACGTTCCAGAGCGTTCTTGATGGGCGACGCACCACCGATGTCGTGGAGACCGCGCTCGCCCCTGTTCTCGGTCCGGCGACGGTCCTGTGCATCGACGGCGGCAATGCCCTGTGGGGCTTCGTGGAGAGACGGCGCCTGCCCTTTCGCATCATTACGCCGCAGAACCACGTCCACGAGACCGAGCCGGTGTTCCACCTGCAAAACGTGAACGCCTTCCACCGC
>Ga0118677_10000270_pt1 | contig 112626 bp, 103 predicted proteins | sample AliMusrvi5mmetaG_FD_86154 | JGI IMG/M metagenome (GOLD analysis project Ga0118677, IMG submission 86154)
CTGCTGTTCCTGAAATTGTTCACGAATATTTTTTTCCTGAGCCTGGTACTCTTCGCTGCTGAATGCTGCCGGTATGACAGTACAAAGTGCTTCGATCAGGTGTTCAGTATCACGTGAAAGTGAGATCGCTTTACCGGCAGGGAGTCTCAATGCTTTCGGGTGACGCGGTTTTTCAAAGTTGTTGACATAGCACCAGTCGGAAGGGACCGGTGCCTTCGGGGCTGTATTCCCGAGAAAGTGCATGATAGCGGTCTGTTTTCCGGTACCGTTTGGTCCCAGGGCAAAAAGGTTGAATCCCTGATGCCTGATTCCCATGCTGAAGCCGATTGCCTCGAACGCCCTCTCCTGTCCGGTTGCTTTAACTGGACCGTCAAGGTCTGCTGTAGTATTGAAGCTGAACTCCAGCGGATTACAGGTTCTGTAAAGTTTTTCCGGGGTCAGCTTTGAAGGTCGTTCCATAACCGATCATTCCTTATAAGAGGTAATCTTTTCAGGTATACTTATCCTTTTTGTAAGGTATAAAACATCGGCAGTACACAGATCGTTTTGCAGCTGATCAGATGCTGTCGTCATCAACAGGAAGGGTGTTATGAAGATGCAGTGGTTTAGCCGCTTTTGAACGCATACGTATGTTCAGCACTTCAACCGACACGGAAAATGCCATGGCGAAATAGATGTAACCCCTTGGAATTTCATAGCCGGCACTTTCGGCTAACAGGGTGACTCCGACAAGAATCAGAAAACTCAAGGCCAGCATTTTAATGGTCGGGTGCTCATCAACAAAATCACTGATGGTTTTGGATGCGAGCATCATAATGCAGATCGCAATGACAATGGCGACAATCATCACTTCGACTTTGTTTGCAAGTCCGACAGCTGTGATGACCGAGTCAAGGGAAAAAACTATATCAAGTACGGCAATCTGTACCATGGTGAAGGCAAAACTGCCGGCTGACCCGCTTTTCATTGCCTGTTCTGTACCTTCAAGACTCTGGTGGATTTCCTGGGTACTTTTTGCAATCAGAAAGAGTCCACCTGAAATCAGTATCACATCACGGCCGGAAACAGGATGGCTGAATATGGCAAACAGAGTGGCTGTAAGCCCCATAACCCAGGTTATCGAGAGCAGGAGGGCTATTCTTGTCAGCATCGCGAGTCCCAAGCCGATAATCCTGCCCTTTGGTTGCTGCTTTTTCGGTAGACGTCCTACAATAATGGAAAGAAAGATAATGTTGTCGATGCCGAGAACAATTTCAAGAGCCGTTAACGTTGCCAGTGCGATCCAGGTTTCCGGCTGCATGATCCAATCCATTTGTCATGGGATAAGGGTTATGAAGATTTTATTATTCAGTAATGTACCGAACGGATTATGTCCAGCAAAAAAGCAGGCGATGTAAGGGATATGGATGATTCCGCTGAACGTGTTTTTTCGTTACCTTACAAAAGGTAATCCTTTCTCGATATTTCGGTTAAGGCTTGAGGATAATGCATTATTTTATCGAATCCTCTTATGCAAAAAAACCAGGATTTTCCTGAATTGGGGGTGTTGCGACAGACGTTTGATCGAGGAATAACCCGCCATTTTTCGTGGAGGCGTTCGCAGCTGCTTGCGCTGGAAGCATTTCTCATTGAGCGGGAAGAGGCTATTGCTGAGGCGCTGTATGATGACTTCAGGAAGTCTCAGGAAGAGACTTTTTTAACTGAAACAGGATATCTTCGCGGCGAAATCCGCTTTGCGCTTAAGCAGCTTAAATCATGGATGAAACCCCATCGTGTATCCATTCCCCTTATCTACCAGCCTGGAAAAGGCTATTTCAGTCGAGAACCCTATGGTATTGTGCTTATTATAGGAGCCTGGAACTATCCCCTGAATCTTTGTCTTGCACCCCTTATCAGCGCAATCGCTGCGGGGAATTGTGCCGTGGTCAAGCCCTCGGAACATGCTCGACATACCTCGAAAGTTCTTGCCGAAGGGCTCGGCAGATATCTTGATCAAAGCGCAATTTGTGTAATAGAGGGTGGTGTGGAAGAAACCAAGGCACTGCTTGAAGAGCGTTTTGACTATATCTTTTTTACAGGAAGCCAGGCTGTCGGTCGGGAAGTCATGTCTGCAGCAGCAAGGCATCTGACTCCTCTGACACTTGAACTAGGCGGAAAATGTCCCTGTATTGTTGACGCGGATGTTGATATCAGGGTGGCCGCACGCCGTATTGTATGGGCCAAGTTTTTAAATGCCGGTCAGACCTGCATCGCGCCAGATTATGTTTTAGTGCACAAGGATGTTGAGAATGAACTCCTCAGTTGTATGCGGGGAGCCATAATCGATTTTTACGGTGATGATCCGCTGTTGAGCCCTGATTATCCCCGTATTATCAATGAGAACCACTTTCATCGGCTTGAAAACCTTCTCTCCGGTTTTCTTCCATGGAGCGGCGGGAGAACCGATCCGCAGGAATATTATGTCGCACCGACGATTCTTCAGGGAGTGACATTGGAAGCAGAAATTATGAAGTCGGAAATTTTCGGTCCTTTATTGCCGGTCATTATCTACGAAGATATCGATGACGCGCTTGAAGGCATCCACAGAGGTAGGAATCCGCTTGCTCTCTATCTTTTTTCTTCTGATCCGGGTGTGCAGGAGAGGGTCGTGCGTCAATCACGCTCCGGTGGAGTATGTATCAATGACTTGCTTTTTCAGGCATCCATTCACAGGCTTCCTTTCGGGGGAATTGGGGGCAGCGGATTCGGTGCTTATCATGGCAGGGCTGGTTTTAATACGTTTTCCTTTCAGCGGAGCGTTCTGAAACGATCACTTTATCCCGATCCTGATCAGCGTTATCCTCCATACCGTGGATGGAAGTTTGCCTGTCTCAGGCGCATCGTCACATTTTTTCATTAGTGGGTTAAACTTTTTTCAAGATCGGGTAAATCAAATTTATTTCAAGCAGTATGAAAAAAATAGGTCTTGCGTTGGGTGGAGGAGCAATTCTTGGTGGAGCCCATGTAGGAGTCCTCAGGGCACTGACTGAATTGAATATTCCTGTATCAATGGTCAGCGGTACAAGTATTGGTGCATTTATCGCGGCGCTTTATGCCTTTGGTAAAAGCTGGCATGAGATACGCGATATCGCTTTCGATCTCGACTGGATTGATGTATCAGGGTTGGTGCTTTCTCAGTATGGCCTGTTGTCGAATAAAAAATTTGGCGGTATTGTTACCGAATTGCTCGGGCATAAAAATATTGAGGATGCCTCAATTCCCCTTTCTATGGTTGCTACTGATATAGGCACCGGTAAAAAAGTTGTTTTTACGGAAGGTGATGTGGCCATAGCCGTTATGGCAAGCAGCTGTATTCCCGGTATTTTCAGGCCTGTGGATTATGGGGATGCGCTTCTTGTTGACGGCATGCTTATTGAAAATGTTCCGGTCTCTCCGTTGGTCGAGAGCGGTGCCGAAACGGTTATTTGTGTTGATCTTTTTGCCCGCCATGCCTTCAGAAAACCTGATAATATCATCGGTGTTCTGTTGAACGCTTTCTACAGTTCTATTACTAATACAACAGCGATTCAGATAGAGTCGGTTGATTTATGTATTTCGCCGGATCTGTCAAGATTTAACCTGATCGATTTCGATCAGGTTCCTGATCTTCTGGATGTCGGTTACACGGAGGCTTTGTCTGCACTGAAGGCGTGGGTTGAAGGGTCAGAATAGATGTGGAATGACAAATTCGTTGTCTATTGTTTTCGGAATTTGTAATTTTATGAAACTCCATCCCGCTTGGGAGTGAATGAGTAGAATCTGTTCGGGCTAGTACAACGGTGATGCGAAATCCGCCTGCATTATTTTAACTATTCGGGTATAGTCTGTTTTATATAGAAGATCCGACATTTTGAAATGAAATGGTTTTAATAAAGGGAGGTTGCAATGCCTATTCGTCGATTGAGGGAATTTCTTGACAGCCATGCTATCAGGTATTTTGTAGTCAGTCATTCTGCAGCCTACACAGCACAGGAAATCGCTGCTGCGGCCCATGTCCCCGGTAAAGAACTAGCCAAAACGGTCATGGTCAATATTGCAGGCAAAATGGCTATGGTGATCTTGCCTGCTTCGTGTCAGCTTGATTTTGAACGATTACGTGAATTGACTGAAACACGGGACGTTGAGCTTGCCGGAGAAAAAGAATTTGCAGGATTGTTTCCTGAATGTGAGCTTGGCGCAATGCCTCCATTCGGAAACCTTTTTGGAATGGATGTCTATGTATCGGAAGAACTTGAAGCTGACGATGAAATAGCATTCAATGCCGGAACGCATAATGAGCTGCTGAGGCTTTCTTACGAGGATTACAAAAAACTGGTTCATCCAATAGTTGCCAGGCTCTCTTTGGCCGTAAAGTGATTTCGGCAGTCATGATGGAATTTTAGGGGGAAATGTTACCTTACATTCATAGCGTTTCCCTTTGTTTTCTTTCCTTTCCGAAGCTTTCTTGAATAGTATTATTCTGCAATAAGATACAGTCTACAGTCTTTATAAACTGTCCTGCTTTACTCTTTGTTTTTCCTCTTCTTTTCTGTAATATTCCATTGAATTTGTAAAGTTTTTGCAAAGTTTACAGGAAAACAAAGGGGACTATATGGGTGTTTCGGTTCGTGAAATTGCACTGAAAGAGGGTGGCGTTTCCTTCAGTATCGACATTTATTTCAAAGGGCAGCGCAAGCAAGTTAAAACAGCTCTTCAATCCGAAAAACCAAAAGGGCGAGAATATCAAGCGGTAAGAAGGCAAGCGGAGGCGAAGGCGGCGGACCTTGAGTCCCAGTTGAAGATTGATCCGGCCGCGGTATTTCTTGGTAAAGACAGGCTATCTACAGACTTTATTGAGTATTTCGAAAAAATGATGCTTGAAAAGAAATACAGTTACAATATTTACAAAAACACCTTAAAACACCTTCGGGATTTCAACGGAAAAAAGCCGTTGCCTATGGCTAATATTTCCGAGGTTTGGGGCGTACTTTTTCGTGCGTATATCGATAGTTTGAACGTCGGCGAAACGACAAAGAGAAATTATCTGATTGCAGTGAAGATTATTTTAAAACAAGCTGCAAAAAAACACCTTGTTCCTGATTTTACACGAAATATAGATCAGTTCGAAAAAGTTGAGGTTCCACTGAAATATTTAACTCTTGAACAGATCAAAATTCTTGAAGTTACTCCATGCAAAGATATGTCTGTCAGGGCAGCGTTTCTCTTTTCGTGTTTTACGGGCCTGAGAGTTTCCGACCTTCAGGCACTACAAGATTCTGACATTCAACAGGATGGCGACAGGTTGACAATTCGCTTTAAGGTGCAGAAAACCCAAAGATGGGAAAAATTGACATTGGGCGCGCAGTCGTTGAAATACCTTGATGAAGCAAAGAAGTTTCATAAGGATAGGTCAGTCGGTGACAACAGGGTTTTCCTTATTCCCAGTTTATCACAAAGTTTAAATGTTCTTCATGCTTGGGGCGATGCAGCAAGCATTCCGTTCAATCTTAGCTTCCATTGTGGGCGGCATAGTTTCGCAGTAATGAGTATTAAAAACAAAGTTGACCTGTTCACGTTAAGTAAGTTGATGGGACATTCGAGTGTAAAAATGACTGAGATTTATGCAAAAGTCGTAGATGAAACAAAAGTTGAGGCAATGGATAAACTACCCAGTTGGTAAACGTGAATATATTTGTCTCTTCCAGAACGTAGTATTATGTAGCATAGTAGCATAAACGGGCAGAGATTGGGTGGTATTACGGCGAGTTCATTTTAATACAAGTAGGTTATGGAGGAAATTGTACTGACAGAGCTGAAGCTCGTTGAGGAATTGTGTAATGCAAGAGATTGTGGCGGGGAAGGTTGGGAAAGAGCCGCGGAGGCATGGCAACATGACAAGAGGTTTATTACCGAATACGGGAAACTGGTTACGTCTGAATATGGTGAATATCTTAAGGGCAAGAACCTTGATGAGATACCAGAGGGAGTTATGCGTTCAACTACTGTGTGGCGTGATTTGGGTGGCGCGTGGCCTTTTATTCTTGATGAGATCAGAACCAGTCCGAGGGAGTATCAAAAGATTATCATTATCGCTATTGATCGGTATAGGGTTGCGGCGCGAAAGCTGTTGACTGGTATTACTACTGACAGGCACAGGGTTGCATTAAGAGAGCTATTGCGAAGGATATTTATTGATGTTGACAGTGCTGAACCTATAACAGGTGACAGGGTTCAAACAATAAAACAGTTGGTTGGGAATGTACGCGCAAATGAACAAAGATTTATTCGTCTGAAGGGCTCTGAGTTATTGGGGGTTGATGATATACCTGCCATCCAGACCGGTATAAATCCTGATGGCAAAACGTTCAACATCCTATCGGTATACAATTTTTTGAGGATTCTCTTTCCGAGACAGAATTGGCGCGAAAGGTTATTGTGCTCCAGACGTTACAAAATCTGATTGACAATGCTCTCAGGAAAGATCATCTACAGCAGAGCGTCATAATGGCGGTAGATCAGACTCCAAAGACACCGGGCAGAAAAATAAAATTATCGATGGAGACGTTCGAGAAAGAAATATTTCCAATGATGAAACTGCAGTTCCCTGATTCAAAGCATGTTCAAGGAATAAAAGCCTACTGTGAGGCTGTCGGAAAAAAATATGGGGTAGGTGAAAAAACCATTCGTGATAAGTTTGACACTTTCAATAATAAGCCGAAAAACCCATGTAGTACCTTGTAGCTCCCTGCATTTTTCCCCCCAGAATAAAAGGCGAAGTTGAACCAAGCTTGAGAAAAGCGGTTATCAAAAAATCAACTTCGCACTATATGATCACCATTGAGACAACAACACCCCACCAAGTAGCCCCAGCGATTCCTTATTGGCGGCAGCGCACGCTTTCCGTTGATGGAGCGATTAAGTACTTCAAAGATGTTCATGGGCTGGACATTGCGAAAGCCACTCTCTATAAAAAAAGATCAACACAGCCTGACACCTTTCCAGGGCGTCGCAGTCCTTTCGGAAAATTGGTTTTCAGTCCAGCTGAAATTGATTTGTATATGGAGACCGGCAGCGCACGGGCGGCGGTTGAGACTGCAGGGGGGCAAGCATGAGAGTAGACAATGAAAAACCCTTGAATGTAGATGCTTATTGCCGGAATATAGATCGGGCAATTGGGGATTGCTTTGTGATGGGTTTGGATTTTCTGAGCAAGATCAGATACACCCATATGATTTCTTCAAATGGAAAGTTGGTTGTTCGATCAGTGTGGAGGGTAGAATGAATTTCTTCGATTTTCGAACAATTGCATTCCTCGTTTTTGTTGCTTTGGCTTTAGCTGTTACCCTCTGGGATTTTCGGCGATGCTCAAAGCTGGATCGGAGGAAGAAATGAGTGATACCACGCCAAAGCCAAGCGAGATTTTAAAAGAGGTGCTTAAGCAGGTTGGGCCGGTAGATTTCCAGCTTTTGGCATTCCCGGAATTAACAGAGCTTCGGGCCGAGCTAAAGGATGCGCAGGCCATAGGATTAAACCCGGACGGCAGTGCAAACCTTGATACCCCCGAAAGCCTGAAAGCGGCCAATGATGCATTAGAGCTGCAGAAGCAGATCAACAAATGCAAGCCAGGCCAGAAACATTTCATCGTTCATGGCATTGACCATTTATTGAATCTTTGCAAGGCTAATCAATGGCAGCTTGCAGCCCAGCACGGTCGAGTGTATGTGTTTAATGGTGCTTATTGGCAGGTAGTCGATGAATGCGACCTGAAGCAGTTTCTTGGAAAGGCACTTGAGAAAATGGGTGTTCGGTTCGTTGAAGCAAAGTATTTCCGGTTTCGTGATGACCTGACAAAGCAATTCTACACGAGCGCCCATTTACCAGCCCCAGAGCGAGACAGGGGGACGATTGCCATAAACCTTAAAAATGGAACCTTAACTGTAGGGCCGGACGGCGTTCAGCTTCGAGAGTTCAGTGCAGCGGATTTTCTTACTTATCAGCTTGCCTTCGATTATGACCCCGCAGCAACAGCCCCGAAATGGCGAGCCTTTCTTGACGATGTTCAGCCAGACCCAGAAGCCCAGCGGATTTTAGCTGAGGCGTCGGCATTGGCGTTTATTCCTTCCAGTGTCCTGAAACTTGAAAAGATACCTGTTTTATTTGGGAGCGGTTCGAATGGCAAGAGTGTTTTTCAGGACACCTTAAGGGCGGTTCTTGGTAATGAAAATGTATCAGGGCATTCCTTGAAATTATTGACCGGCAACGAAAATGCACGGGCAGACCTTCAAGACCGATTGATTAATATTTCTTCAGAGATCGGTGGAATTTCTGATTCAGATACATTCAAGTTGCTTGCCAGTAATGAGCCTGTTTCAGCGAAAATCTTATATCAGAATGTGTTTACGATGGAAGATTACGCAAGGCTTTTTTGCAATGCAAATAAGCTTCCAAGAGAGATTGAAAATTCACCGGCATTCTTTAGGCGGTTCTTGATTATTCCGTTCAACGTGACAATAGACTCGACAAAAAAAGACACCAGTCTTTCAAAGAAGATTGTTGCTTTAGAATTACCGGGAGTTTTAAACTGGATTCTTGAAGGCTTGGCAAGGTTGCTGAAGCAGTGTGATTTTTCTACATGCACGGCGGCAGATCAAGCGTTGCAACAATATCGGCATGAAAGTAACAGTGTGTCGGTATGGCTTGAAGATGCAGGCTATCAGCCTTCACAGAATGGACATCGACAGCCTTCAGGTATGCTTTTTTCAGAGTATACTGAATTCTGCAAAGCTGAAGGTTATATAGCCGTAAAGGGCAGGTCGTTCAAAGAGCGGATGCTGAATTTAGGATTCCAACATAGCCGAATAACAGCCGGACAGTTTTACAATGCTGTAAAGATGGGAGGTGCAGATGATCCTTTCTGAACCCGGAAGCCGGTTAATATCGGTGTTCAACAATGTATTTCAGCAGAAACCGAGTGGAACTACAACTTTTGAAATCTTCCTGCACGGCGTTCAATCCGGTCAATGGAAAGAGCAGGTAGAGGATGTTCGAGCGTTGACCGATAGCGAGCAGATCAAGGGAGCGAAGAGGCGCGTTCCAGCGGTTGCACCAAGCGCTCTGTTTAACTGCAAGCGAGGCAAAGAGTACGTTCAGCAGCATTCAGGATTCTTGAACCTTGACCTTGATAGTAAGGAAAACCCTGGCATTTCAGACCGATCAGTTCGGGCGCGAGTTTATGCAGATCAGCACGTTTATGCCGGGCATGTTTCAGTTTCCGGGCACGGATTGAGCTTGTATGTGCAGATCGATCCGGTACAGCACGAAGCAGCATTTTTGCAGCTTGAACAATACTTCTTTGCCGCATGGGGAGTGCACGTTGACCCAGCATGTAAGGACGTTTCTCGGCTTCGCTTCGTGAGCTATGACCCTGCATTGTATCGAAACCATGAGGCGCGCGTGTTCATTGCCAGAAAGAAGCGTTTCAGCCAAGCGCAGCGACCGGCACGGCGTTCAGTTCACCGGGCAGCGGTTCAGGATTCAGGCCAGTATTTCCAAGCGGTTCTGAGCCAGATTCTTGCTGCCGGTTACGACATGACGGGCAGCTATGCCGATTGGGTAAAGATTGGTTTTGCGATTGCTTCAGGGTACGGTGAAGCCGGGCGGCAATATTTCCATGAGATCAGCCAGTTTCACCCGAAATACAAACAGGTAGAGACAGACCGGCAGTTTACAAAATGTCTTCAGACTGGACGTGCAGGTGTAACAATCAGTTCTTTTTTTTATATGGCGAAGCAGGTTGGCTTCACATTCAAACAATCATAAACGATTTAGATGATGACCGGAGAAGATCAGCGTGATGAATGAGTTCAGTATTTCAAGGAGCTGAGACATGTAAGTGTAAGGCTGGGGCTGAGATCGTTCAACCTGAGCGGTTTATGTGCGTTTTTTGTAAGGCCAAAAGGCTGAAAAGCATTGTATTTATTGATAAAACCAAGATATACCCCTTATGAGTAAAAAAAGACTTCAAACGCTTGGAGATATCCGGCGATATCTTGCAGGGTTGCTGAACAGGTTCGAAGCAGGAGAGATAAACGAAGTACACCTGAAGGCAGCGGCTTATGTTTCAAATATCCTTACCAGTACAATTAAAGATTCTGATTTTGAGCAGAGGATTGAGAAGCTTGAGGATCAATTAAATAGAGGAGGGCAAAATGGGCTTAAAAGAGCGAGTTGAGCGGCTGGAGCAGAGGCTTAGTCCAGCTCCTATCATACCGATATACGTTTACATAGTGATACCGGGTAATCGCATGTTTCGGGATCGAGTATACCGAGAGGATCAGTTCTTGCCGGGCTGTGAGGCACCGTTATCAGGGGCCTTGTCATGTTCGCCGAAGTTGGTTTCTGAAAATAGAAATGAGGATGGAAGGGTATTTCAGCGTTGCTATGTATGTCATGTGCCGGAGGGGTGAGGTCCGTTCACCTAAATTAAGATTATAAAAAGCAAAATGCATCTGCGGAGGGTGAAGGTACCGACGTCAAGGTGCAATGACTAACCGTCGATGATGATCTTTGCACCGATGAATGCGAAATGAACAATCTGGAAGTCAGAGAGATTGGCGACGAATTTCCCAGTGGAGCAACCGAGCCTCCTCAGCTTCCAATCTGCAGGTGTGTCCTGGCACCGGATGTTGAGCATTAAAGATTAGGAATAATGGTGCTGGATGAGAGCTCCACCTGTCCAGCAAAGGTCTGTAGAGGTGACGATATATGTGACTGGATACTTTTATTAGGCCGAGAGCTACTGCTGAAGCTAATGTTTGTAATGCTGGTATTAACGTAAAATACGCTTTATATTTACCTATAAATAAGGTAGAGCATAAGTATCTTTCTTCTTTATCAACGAAACCCAAACGAAGATGGAATATCTTCAACTGACGCAGTGGGCAAGGCAAGCGGTGAGGCACTGGAAGGAGTTTCAGCCAACAAAGTACCGGCAGATGGAAAAGGAGGGGACATTGTACCAAGCAGCACAAGAGGCGGCAGACTTGACAGCAAGGGAAATGGACAGGCTGACAGATCAGGGATTCAGGGAGGACGAAGCGTGGGTGATGGTGAGAGAGAACTACCTGTTCTCCCCGGAGGAGAAAGAGTTGAAGGACAAGGAAGATCAGATAGGGAGCGAAGCGGGATCTATGTTCAATGAAATAATGCAACTGCAAAACATGATACTACAGGGGGAAGAGTTCTATGAGAACGGTACGAAGAAGAAGAACGCATAGAGTTTTCAGCTGACGTTATTTCTTTATAAAACAAGGAAATCAATCTTTTCTATGCGTACTCCAAAAGTCACGCAAAACGTATCTCTTTCTACTAGCCAGAAAGAAGTGATACCACTTAAGGAGTGCCTTGCGAAAACGTGGCTTACAGGTGATCTTAAAAGGAAGGAAGGACGTAATGTCTTTGAGCATTGCCTTATTGTTGGAGAGGTGGCAAAGGAACTTCTGGAAAGAATGCCTGACTTTTTAAGAACACAACTTTTTCCTGATGGATCCGAACTTATTGCTGCAATTCACGACATAGGTAAGGTTAGTCCTACTTTTCAGGAAAAGATATATCGTGGTACAGATGGTTATGTTCCCAATTCCCGGTCTGGTCTTGCAAACATCAATCCCGATCTTGAGAGAAACTGGGGTCATCATGCTGGTATCAGTATGGCTACGGCACAGTACTTGAAAACAGGTAAACATATCCCTCAAATTATCGGTCAGCACCACGGTTACACACCAGAATTGAATGGGCTGATTGCTGTAGATCAAGTTTTTGGAGGTTCCCTTTGGCAGGAGAGACGCGCTGAACTTGTCGAAAATCTTAAGGCAGCAGCAGAGTTACAGTTTCCCGTGGTCGCAAACTTGCTGCAGGCGAAAGCTATTTCAGGGCTTACAACAGTAGCTGACTGGGTAGGTTCTGGTCCAAGCTTTGACAATCCGGATGATGACTGGAGGCCTTTTATCAAGCAAGCGGTTGATGCGGCAGGATTTGTCCAGCCGAATCTTGTTAAAAATCTTCGTTTCAGGGACATTTTCGGTTTCGAACCGCGTGCTATTCAGAAGTCGCTTATACAACAAGCCTCCCAACCTGGCATTTATATCCTTGAAGCCCCTATGGGCATTGGAAAAACTGAAGCTGCGCTTTATGCCGCATATAGCATCATGGTTTCCGGTGGAGCTACAGGGGTTTACTTTGCTTTACCGACACAATTAACATCGAACAGGATACATGATCGCGTCAATGAGTATCTCGAAAAAATTCTGGCAACGGAATGCGTTCATCGCCGGGCGCTTTTGTTGCACAGTAATGCTTGGCTGAAAGAAATCGTCATGGGAGAGGATGGTGGTCCAGGAGGGAACTGGTTCCAATCCGGCAAGCGGGGTATTTTGGCTCCTTTTGCTGTTGGTACGATTGATCAGGCTTTGATGGCAGTGATGAATGTTAAGCATGGCTTTGTAAGGGCCTTCGGGCTTGCGGGGAAGGTTGTCATCCTTGACGAAGTTCATTCATATGATGCTTATACGGGCACAATTCTGGATAAGCTTGTCGAAACTCTTCGTGGTCTCCAGTGCACCGTTATCATTCTGAGCGCAACACTGACCAAAGAAAGAAGAGAAAAGTTACTCAGCCAAATAGTATCAGATGACTCCTATCCCTTAGTCTCAGCAAGTAAGCATTGCGATAATGTTCCGATAGAGATAAGTGCAGCAGTTGAAAGCAAAACTACTGTTGCAATTCAATCTTGTAATGATGTCGATACTGTTATTGATGAGGCACTAAAAAGGTCCCAGCTCGGTCAGCAGGTGCTCTGGATAGAAAATACTGTAAGTGAAGCGCAAAAAATCTACTGCATTTTAGCTTCACGAGCTGCCGGGTTTGGAATTGAGTGCGGACTGTTGCACTCCCGTTATTTGAAGGCTGATCGGGAGCGCCTCGAGGAATACTGGGTTACCCGCTATGGTAAGGGGAACGCTGTACAGCGCTGTGAATGCGGCAGGATACTTGTGGGAACACAAGTACTTGAGCAGTCACTGGATATCGATGCAGACTTTCTTGTTACAAAGATTTGCCCGACAGACATGCTGCTCCAACGTATTGGTCGACTATGGCGACACCACGAGACTGTTCGCCCTGATGGATCATGTTGTGAGGTATGGATAATAAAGCCAGAATTTGCTCAAGCTATCGAACACCCTGAGAAAGAATTTGGTCCTACAGCCAAAGTCTATAGTCCTTATGTACTGTTGAGGACGCTTGATGTCTGGAGTAATATTAAGGATCTTGTGTTGCCTGACCAGATACGGGTCCTCATAGAGGCTACGTACCAAGAGCAAGCCGAAAACCCTTTAATGCAAAAACATAAAGCGGTGCTCAAAAAAAGGGAGGAGATGCTTGAACGGTTAGCCTTGGGCGGTGTTTCAGCCGGAATCAAAACCTTGCCCGAAAGCAAAGCAAGTACCAGGTATAGCGATCAGGTGAATGTTGAGGTACTGCTCTTGAACTCTTTTAGCTATGAAAGAGACCGAAATGGTACAAAAGTGAAACTCCTGAACGGAAACGAGCTTTTTCTCCCTTTGCAATCAAAGCCAAAAGGCAATCGGCAGCAGCGCTACATTGCAGCCTCTCTTTCGCAACAGACCGTGCATGTAGCCGATTACATTGCTCCGGACGCATTGCCGGTCAATAATCTCGAGTGGCTCAAGAGTTATTTTTATCTCGGGGACAGGGAGCATGACGAGAGCCTTCTACGTGTTGCTATTGTCGGCCAGGATAGGGAACTCAAATCCCTTACGGGTACAGACGCATCGGCTAAATATCGCCTCAGCTACAATCAAAGACTTGGGTATTGTTCTAAAAAAAAATAAACCAGGCATTACAACTGATATGACCCTTGAAAATCGATTCAATCTGATTGACGAGCCATGGATACCTGTTACTGATAAAGGGCGGATAAGCCTGAGACAGATATTCAGTGAGTCGGACAATCGTGGCCTTGGAGGCAATCCCTTGCAGAAGTTGGCTATTACAAAACTGTTGCTTGCCATTGCTCAGGCCGCCTCGACCCCTGAAAACGACGAGGCTTTAGAAGTCATGGAGACAACAGAACTTGCAAGCAATTGTCTTGAGTATCTCGACAAATGGCATGATCGATTCTGGCTTTATGGCGAAAAACCGTTTCTGCAAATGCCAGCCATAAACGGACTCATAGAGCGACGAAAGCGGTCAGAATTAATCGTTGCCAAAAATGATACTGCCCGCCGGAATGCCGAAGCGAGTGCTCAGCCTAAACCGATAGGTATGGGTTTCTATCCGGATCTACCCGCGGAAAACAACACGATTCTTACCCAATATCAGGTGCCGAAGGTTTTGTCTGATGCCGACAAGGCTATATATATTGTGTCATTAATGAATTTCGCTTTAGGGGGTAAACGTGCAGAGAAAAACCTTGAACCGCTGACAGACGGTTATGCAGGTAAGACAAATTCCGCAAAATCTGCTCCAAGTATTGGAAATTATATTGGATATCTCCACTCGATTCTTGTTGGTGAAACTCTCAGAGAGACACTTCTCCTCAACCTCTTCTCTCAAGAGAGGGTCAAGGAAAATGCATACTGGACTGCAGGGCTTGGAACTGCGCCTTGGGAAGTAATGCCGGAAGGGGAAGGCGGCCCGGTAGCAGAGCGCTTGAAAAAATCTTATATGGCGACGTTGATTGCCTTGTCACGTTTTGTCCTGCTGAAAGAAGATGGGATCTATTACGTAGAAGGGTTGCAATACCCAAGCCATAAAGATGGTTGGCGGGAACCAAGTATGGCTGTTAATGCTCGGGGAGCAATACCGAAAATCAAATGGATTGACCCAAACAAACGCCCATGGCGGGAACTGGCATCTTTACTTGCATTTATGAGTGGCGGTGGCGTGCAGGGTTATGATTGTCAGTTTATCCGCTATGGTCTTGTCCGGTTTCGGAGCCGGTTAAAAAGAATTGGCGTCTGGTCAGGAGGTCTCAGGGTAAGCACGAATGCAGGCGATCAGTCTGTCAAACAGGATGATGATTTTGTTGAATCCATCATTTTTCTTGAGAGCAGTATTCTTGGTGAGACATGGTATAATCAACTTAAGGTTGAGATGGACGCTCTTGATAAGTTATCAACAAGAGTATATGCCTCAACAAATGGTTTTTTTAAAGCGCAGAACATGAATGATTCAAGTCTGGGTGGGCAAGCTGCAACCTTGTTCTGGGAATTATGCGAGCGCCGGTTCCAGGAGCTCGTTGACTCATGCGCACCACCTCATGAGACCAAAAAAGTTAGAAAATCATTCGCTCACTCGGCAATAAAGGCTTACGACACTTATTGTCCCAGAGAGAGTGCCAGGCAGATTGATGCATGGGCCAAGAACAGACCGAATCTCGTTGATTATCTCAACCAGTAGAAAAATAAGACATGAATAATGAACCTGGAATAAAAACCGGTAGATCACTGGCATTTGTGCAGTTCATCATTGCCTTGATTGCAAAAAACAAAGGTGTAGCTGCCGCACTTAAGAGGGCAGATAACCCGGCAACTGAATACCAAAGTTGGGAGTATCTGGCGACCTTTAACATTGATCTTGAAAAGCCATGGGAGAGGCTGCCGTTTGCAACGATTGCTGCTGCGATTGCCAAAGAAAAGAGTACTCAGAATGGCAGCGAGGGTATAGGTCGGGCGATTGCTAAGTGTTATGAAGATGGCAAAGAAAGCGACCAGGCAAAAGCAAAGCTGCGCCGCCTGCTTGCTTGTGATTCGGTTGAGGAGGCTTGCCGGATTCTCCGACCATTATTAAGCCTGATTCTCTCAAGAGGAAACTCATCCATTGACTATGCACAGTTGCTTGATCAATTGCTAAAATTTCATTGGGAAAGCGAAAGAATAAAAAGCCAATGGGCACAGGAGTTCTATAAACAAGGTTTGAAGACCGCACAAAAGGAGGCGGTATGATAGCCAGCGTCCTGAAACTTGGCCCCAAAGATATCAAAACCCTCCGCGTCACTGATGATTACTCAATGCATCGGGTTGTGTACAGCCTTTTTGAAGACAGGAGAAGTGAGACAGAGAAAAATGCAAGCGTTCCAAGCGGGTTCCTCTATGCCGATAAGGGTGGGGACAGTAATGGCCGGCTGATACTTCTTCTTTCAGACCGGGAACCTCTTAAACCTGAGTATGGCATATTGGAGTCAAAATCAGTCGGCGAGAAATTTCTTACTTTTGACCATTACCGCTTCGAAGTGCTTATTAACCCGACAAGGAGAGATAGCAAGAGCCGTAAAATTGTAGCCCTTCGTGACCGTGATGAGATTACTCGGTGGTTCATCGATAAAGCGCCTGCTTCATGGGGTTTCACTGTGCAACCGGAAACGCTTCAGCTGAAAACTCGTCAGGTTAAACAATTTGTTAAGCAAACTCATAGCGTCACTCATGGGGGAGCAGAATTGAGCGGTGAACTTGAAGTGCTTGACCGCGCTCTGTTTATTAAAAGTTTCAAGCAGGGTATCGGTCGTGGGCGGGCATTCGGGTTTGGCCTGCTTCAGATTGCCCCAATAACACTTTCAATCAACAACTAATCCTTTACCTATTATGAGTACCACCAATCCTTTCAGGAACACCCGTATTGAATATCACATTTTGCAGTCTTTCCCGGTCACCTGCCTTAACCGTGACGATGTGGGAGCACCTAAAACCGCAATAGTCGGGGGTAACACCCGTGCCCGTGTAAGCTCACAGTGCTGGAAACGCCAAGTTCGGCTTGCTATGCAGGATTTTAATATCAAACTTGGCATACGGACCAAAAAGGTCGCCGAAGTTGTTGCAAAAGCCTGTGTTGAGAGAGGGGCAACTGAAGAGCAGGGTACCGCATGCGGTAAGATTATTGCTGATGCTTTCAGCAAGGACACCCTCTTTTTTTTCAGTGACTCCGAAGCACAGGCGTTTGCTGAGTATGCTCTTGGAAAAAGCTTTGACAGCACTGCACTGAAAGATACTGAGCTTCAGAAAGTTGCAAAGAAAACCCTGAACCCTGCAATTGACGGTCTGGACATAGCCCTCTTTGGCAGGATGGTTGCCCAAGCAAGTGATTTGGGCATTGAGGCGGCAGCATCGTTTTCGCATGCGATCTCTACACATAAAGTTAGCAACGAAGTGGAGTTTTTTACGGCGCTTGATGACCTGAGTGAAGAGCAGGGATCAGCGCATATGGGTAGCCTTGAGTTTAACTCTGCAACCTATTACCGTTATATCAGCCTTGATCTTGGCCAGCTTTGGGTATCTCTTTATGGAGAAGAACTTGATAAAGCCATCGAGGCATTTACTAAAGCCCTCTTTGTTGCTGTGCCAAGTGCACGGCAAACAACCCAGTCAGGCGCTTCACCTTGGGAGTTTGCAAAGATCTTTGTCCGAAAGGGACAACGGTTGCAGGTTCCTTTTGAAACTGCGATAAAAGCAAAAGACGGTGGTTATTTACAGCCAAGCATAACAGCTCTTAAGGAGTACTTGGCAAAGAAAGAGGCTCTGGCAGGCTCGCTCTTTGGAAAGCAACGCGATTTTACCTTCGGAGAAGATTCAAGTTTCAGTATTGACAGTCTTGTCGGTGAATTGAATAAATATGTAGCGGAGGTTCAATGAGTAACTCCTATTTGTTGTTGTGGCTGGAAGCGCCATTACAGTCATGGGGTTCTGATTCAAGATTCGGGAGGAGAGGAACGCTGGAATTTCCGACGAAATCAGGAGTCCTCGGTATGCTCTGTTGTGCTCTTGGTGCTGGTGGCGAGCAGAGAGAATTGCTAATGGAAATGGGCCCTCTCCGCCAAACAGCCCTCTCCTTCCGCAAATCAAAAGAGCGAGTAACTTTATTGAGAGATTTCCATATGGTAGGCAGTGGTTATGACGACCAAGACCCTTGGGAAACTCTTCTTATACCTAAAAAAACCGATGGGAAGCCTGCTGTTGGTGGGGGCTCAAAAATTACTTACAGGTACTTCCTTCAGGATGCGTCTTTTGCAATTATCCTGGAAGTACCTGCAGCTAAAACGGCTCTCTTTGCTGATGCACTGGAGAATCCTTGCTGGGATATTTATTTTGGCAGAAAATGTTGTGCACCGACGGATTTTATCTACCGGGGTTCGTTTGATACTGAATCTTCTGCCATAGAACAAGCTGTTGGAGTTGCTAAAGAAAAGAGTCTACGGGAGGATTTCAGAGTTTTAGATGGTGAACATAGAGGGGAATCCATCATTCTGAATGATGTGCCTGTCCAATTCGGGGAAAACAAGATATACAGAGAGCGCCGGGTAACAATAATTTCAGTTGCCGATAATGACTGAGATAGCTGTAAATGAAAACGCTTCGCAACGTTTGCTGATAAAGGTTACGCGAGATACGCTACCTCAGGTCAAGGATAAATACCCGTTTGTCTATCTGGAACGTGGGCGGCTGGAAATTGATGACAGTAGCATCAAATGGATAGACTGCGATGGGAATGTCGTAAGGTTGCCCGTAGCGATGCTCAATTGCTTGCTTCTTGGTCCAGGTACTACCGTTACACATGAGGCTGTGAAAGTGATGGCTGCATCAAATTGCGGGTTATGCTGGGTTGGCGAAGACAGCCTTATTTTTTATGCATCAGGGCAGACACCAACAAGTGATACTCGGAATTTCCGCCATCAAATGTTACTATCAGCTGACCCTGAAAAATCGTTAACGGTAGCGACCCGTATGTTCATGCGTAGGTTTCCGGGAGAGAAACTGGAAAACAAAACCCTTCATCAATTGATGGGTATGGAGGGATTGCGAGTCCGACAGCTATATGAGAAAAAAGCTATAGAGTACAAAGTTGGTTGGAAAGGGCGGCAATTCACTCCCGGAAAATTTGAGATGGGAGATGTAACCAACAGAATTCTAACATCTGCAAATGCGGCACTCTATGGTATTATATGTTCAGCAGTGACGAGTATGGGATATTCACCTCATATAGGGTTCATACACTCTGGCAGTCCTTTACCATTTGTTTATGACATGGCAGACTTATACAAAGAAGAGCTATCGATTGACCTTGCCTTTGCATTAACAGCACCTATGGCAGGGTTCTATGACAGGCATAAGACTGCTACAGAATTTCGGCGCAGAGTTATCGACACAGATTTACTTGCCTGTATTGGGCCTGATATTGAAAAAATGCTCGGGAGACAATGATGCTTGTTGTTATCGCCAATGACTTGCCACCAGCTGTACGGGGTAGAATGAAACTGTGGTTCGTTGAACCTCGGGCAAACATGTTTGTATCTGGCATCAAGAATTCAGTTGCCAAAAAAGTTGTTGAATATTTGCACAAACATTGCCCTTCTGAATCTGGTTTAATGATTTTCAATAGTATTAGTACTACCCCAGGTTATGAGATTTATGGACTCGGCGACACGCGTAGAGATTTAATTGAGTTGTCAGGGTTACAACTGGTTGTTGAAAAGTATACTGCACCATTCAAACCGAGTGATACAACTAAAGCAACCTGAGAGCCCTGTAAATTCCAGTGTCTTCCCCATGCACGTGGGGGTGTTTCTGGCGGTACGTATGGCGACAATAACGCAAAAATGTCTTCCCCATGCACGTGGGGGTGTTTCCTTGACAGACTGGATTGCCCGTTGTGTTGCCGGGTCTTCCCCATGCACGTGGGGGTGTTTCTTCTATCAACAACCTCCTGTACTGCCTTCTTGAGTCTTCCCCATGCACGTGGGGGTGTTTCTGCTCTGCGAGGACATACGAGATAAGGGGCGAAGTCTTCCCCATGCACGTGGGGGTGTTTCCAAACGCCTTGGCAGTAAACAGGTGCAGGGAGGGTCTTCCCCATGCACGTGGGGGTGTTTCCAAAGCCGGATAGTTAGTCCGGCTCATTCGTTAGTCTTCCCCATGCACGTGGGGGTGTTTCCTCAAAGAGATCATGCGCCAGAGGATGATCAAGGTCTTCCCCATGCACGTGGGGGTGTTTCTACGACAGTTATATCTAATGACTTGCCTGCGTTTGTCTTCCCCATGCACGTGGGGGTGTTTCTGTCTCATATCCGCGTAGTTCTGCTGTCATTAAGTCTTCCCCATGCACGTGGGGGTGTTTCTCTTGCCATTATGCGAATCCAGTTAAAGATTTAGTCTTCCCCATGCACGTGGGGGTGTTTCTCAACCAGTGAACAGGGAAACCATCTACAGCGCGTCTTCCCCATGCACGTGGGGGTGTTTCCAAAGCAGCTGCCCGATGACATCGCCAGAGGCAGTCTTCCCCATGCACGTGGGGGTGTTTCTATTTGCCTCCGGAGTGCATAAGAATGATTCGTGTCTTCCCCATGCACGTGGGGGTGTTTCTGTCTATCGAAGTACCAAGTGTAGCCTTGATAGGTCTTCCCCATGCACGTGGGGGTGTTTCTACATTCAAAGGTTTTATAAGTCTTTCAAAGGTGTCTTCCCCATGCACGTGGGGGTGTTTCCAAAACAAGAACTTAAAAATTCAATTGATAAAAGTCTTCCCCATGCACGTGGGGGTGTTTCTACAACTGATGGCATTAGCGGTAGTATCGGCACGTCTTCCCCATGCACGTGGGGGTGTTTCTTATAATGGAGGTGTATCTTTATTGGGTAAAGGGTCTTCCCCATGCACGTGGGGGTGTTTCAGTTTGCGTCAACGTCAACGGCCGCAAGGCATAGTCTTCCCCATGCACGTGGGGGTGTTTCGGTACTGGCTGAATAAGCGGATAGCTAAACAGGTCTTCCCCATGCACGTGGGGGTGTTTCTGTCCAATCAAAGTCTTTCAAAAACATTAAAAAGTCTTCCCCATGCACGTGGGGGTGTTTCTGGTATAGGACAACCTTCAATCCCTGAAATGAAGTCTTCCCCATGCACGTGGGGGTGTTTCTAACACGGCATCGAATACGAATACGAATATCGGGTCTTCCCCATGCACGTGGGGGTGTTTCTTGGAGATCCAGTTATTAGAACAGATAGCGGTAGTCTTCCCCATGCACGTGGGGGTGTTTCTCGCTGGTTGAGGTTACTCGCTGGTAGACTGGTGTCTTCCCCATGCACGTGGGGGTGTTTCTGAACTTGAAGGTTATAAACAGTTCATGGAAAAGTCTTCCCCATGCACGTGGGGGGGGCAATATATTGGGTTATTTAAATGACGAATCATTTATGATTATATTTTAGTACGATGAAAACAGAATTTGAACACGTTATAAACCAGATCGAAGCCGGGGAGTACAAGGCTGCCAGTGAGGCACTGGAAGCGATTCCGGAAGATTATGCATTGTCTGAAATGGAGCGCATGAAGGTAAACTCAGTTTTATTCGACACGCACCATGCACAGGATGGCACAGAGGGCCCATTCAAGGGCTTTTTTGCAAAGAGTGCAGTATGTGGGAGGCTTAAAGGGATATTAGGGCTACCGGGCGCGGCGGAAGGGCTACAATCTTTGCATGCAGTGGCGGACCTGACTATAAAAGCGCATTTCAATAGCAAGAACTGAACAGACCGCCGGGAACAATACTTTTCTCAAGGATTCCGTCACAACTGGAAGCAAACCTTTTTCGTGACACCAAGAAGACGGGCAGCCTTTCGGAAGTTCCCAATGCTATGATGCTATGTAATGCTATGTTTCAGAAGAGCAAAATATATTGTGTTTTTAAATAACTGTTATCTCTATTTCTTATCTTACTGGAGCTTCCCAGAATATTCCTTATACAGTATAGACGGTTCGAAAAACGGGAAAATGGGTTGAATTGTAATGTTTTTGTAAAGTTGAGGCTAATTACAACGAACTATAATTTATCTAAGTTGTTATAATATAATTATATAGTTGATGTTTCTCCGGGGAAAAAGGTGAAATGTTACCTTTTGTTCATGATTGCTTATGGTTCACTGAAAGGGTTTTCATTCTGACACAGCATGGAGACTCAATCAATTATTTGGATATTGTCCCTCTCTTTATGAAGATCGCCTTATACTCGGGGACTTATGTCAAAGACAAGGACGGTGCAGTAAAATCCATCTCAGAGCTGGTTTCTTCATTCAGAGATAACGGTCATCGGGTTACGGTATGGTCTCCTGATGTTTCACCTCTGGATAATCATAATGGTTTAACCGTACACGCGGTACCTTCGGTACCGATACCTCAGTATCCCGACTACAAACTCGGCTTTTTCAGCTCCGACACAAAGCGGCAGCTTGATGCATTTGCTCCTGATATCGTGCATATTTCGACACCGGATTTTGTCGGAAGAAAATTTCTCCTCTACGCAAAACAAAAATCACTGCCGCTGGCTTCCGCTTTTCACACGGATTTCCCCTCATATCTTAAGTACTACCGTCTCAAGTTTGCCGAAAGGACGTTCTGGAAATATCTGACATGGTTCTATAACTGCTGTGATGTTGTGTTTGCCCCAAATGAGATTGTCCGTCGGAAACTTGAAGATCAGAAGATCAGAAATATTGAGATATGGTCGAGGGGGGTAGACAAGGAGATTTTTGATCCATCTCACCGTTCCGAAAAACTTCGTTCAGCCTGGAATGCAAACGGCAAAACTGTATTTGTCTATGCCGGCCGTTTTGTGCATTACAAGGATATTGATGTCGTCATGAAGGTTTACGACCGGTTTATGAAGGCGGGCTACGCTGACAGAATACGATTTGTTATGATAGGTTCCGGGCCGAAGGAAGCGGAAATGAAACGAAGAATGCCGCAGGCTGTATTTCCCGGCTATCTGACCGGAGATCAACTTTCGGAGACATACGCAAGTGGAGATATTTTTCTTTTTCCATCAATAACAGAGGCCTTTTGTAATGTTGCGCTTGAAGCTCTTGCTTCCGGTCTTCCGGTGGTGGTTTCGAACGAAGGGGGATGCCGGGATATTGTGGAGAAATCTGGAGGTGGACTTGTTGCCCGATCAGGAGATGTTGATGACTTTTTTAGTAAATGTCTGGGATTATTTGGGAATTCTGTCCTGTGCCGGGAACTTAAAGCTCGCGGTCTGGCTTTTGCAGAGACGAAGTCATGGTCTGCTATTAACAGTGTCGTGATTGATCGGTATCAGAAAATGGTTAACGGTGAATCTGGCAGTTTAGCAGAGTCCGGAAAACGGGGTTCTGACTGTTTTTGTCAATAGTGCTGACATTATATCATGAAGATAGGGTTTGTAGGTCTCGGAAAAATGGGGTTCAATATGGCTCAGCATCTTCTGGAAAGCGGCCATGATATGGTTCTCTTCGATCTTTCTGCTGATGCAGTAGCCTCCCTTGCTGATAAAGGAGGTGTTCCGGCATCCTCACTACAGGAACTTGCCGGAATGCTTCAATCGCCCCGTCTTATATGGCTGATGGTACCTGCCGGGGATCCGGTGGATATGACGCTGGATACTCTTATGCCATTGCTGCAGCCGGGGGATATCATTATTGATGGGGGTAATTCCCATTATACTGATTCCGAGCAAAGGGCGGCACGCCTCAATGACAAGGGCATCCGTTTTCTTGATGCAGGTACAAGCGGAGGTCTGGAAGGAGCCCGGCGAGGTGCTTGTATTATGGTAGGTGGTGATAAAAGTGTTTATGATCTCGTCGAACCGTTGCTGAAAGATATGTGTGTGGAAAACGGTTACGGTTATATGGGGAGGTCAGGTGCCGGTCATTTTGCTAAAATGGTGCATAATGGCGTTGAATATGGCATGATGCAGGCAATCGGCGAAGGATTTGATCTGCTTGCATCCAGTGGATTTGATTTTAACCTTGAAGAGGTCTCACGGGTCTGGGCAAATGGGTCAGTTATTCGGGGCTGGTTGATGGAACTTGTGGTACGCGCATTTCAGAAAGATCCCGGGCTTAATTATCTCAGCGGACGTATTGCTGATTCAGGAGAAGGTCGCTGGACGGTTGATGCTGCCCTTGAGCACGAGGTATCGATTCCCGTGATCGCAGCCTCTCTTTTCAGTCGATTCCGGTCGCGATCCGAAGAGAATTTATCCGACAGGGTTGTAGCAGCATTGCGTTATGAGTTCGGGGGACATCCCTTCAGCGCAAAACCATAACCGGTTAACATAATGCAGGAAAAACCTGATAACTTTACTGCCGTTATTTTTGGTGCCAGCAGTGATCTGGCTGCACGGAAACTTTATCCCTCACTTTATGAGCTTGCGGATTGGGGGCATTTGCCCCTTGATTACCGGATTCTCGGTGTTGGTCGAGCAGCTCTTTCCCATGAGGAGTTCCGTTCACAGGTGCAGGAAAAACTCTTAACGTTCTCACTTGGAACTGTTCTTGATGAAGCTCGATTAAAAGCGTTCTGTTCCAGACTTTTTTATGTAAAGCTGGATTTCAGTGACAGTGAAGGCTATAAGGACCTCTATAATGAGCTTATGGCTGTTACACCTGATACTGGTCTCTGCGAGCATATCCTTTTTTATCTTGCAACTCCGCCTGATCTTGCACCGGTTATTGTCAGAAATCTTGATGCTGGAGGGCTCGGAGGGAAAAAAGAGTCCTGTGGGGGGTGGAGAAAAATCATTGTTGAGAAACCCTACGGAAGAAACCTGGAAACAGCGCGTGAGCTGAATGCAGTAATCGGAGCGGTATTCAGTGAGGATCGGATTTTTCGTATCGATCACTACCTTGGCAAGGAACCGGTGCAGAATATTATGGTTTTCCGTTTTTCCAACGGGATTTTTGAACCGTTATGGACCCGGAATTACATCGCAAATGTCGAGATTACCATAGCGGAGGATTTTGGTATCCGTGATCGCGGGGCTTTTTATGAAAAGGCCGGTCTGCTTCGCGATATTTTGCAGAATCACGCACTGCAACTTCTTGCCGCTGTTGCCATGGAGCCGCCGGTTGATCTTTCTGCAGATTCAGTGCGTGATGAAAAAGACAAGGTTCTCCGTTCTATCCGGCCGTTTACAGTCGACACTGCAGAAGAGTCAGTTGTTCTTGGCCAGTATGAAGGCTATCGCGCAGAAAAAAATGTTGCTCCGGATTCAACGGTTGAAACCTTTGCCGCGGTTAAATTTTATATTGATAACTGGAGGTGGAAGGAAGTTCCTTTTTTTGTCAAGGCAGGCAAAAACCTTTCCGAAACGGTCACTAGGATAGTCATCACCTTCAAGTGTCCTCCCCAGAACTATTTCGGTCCAGCTGAAAGCTGCAGCTATACCGCTAACCAGGTCATCCTATCTATTCAACCTGAAGAGACCATTGCATTGCGTTTCGGAGCGAAACGTCCCGGTGAAGCTGTGATTACTGACCCCGTCTACATGAAATTCGATTACAAAACATCATTTACAGAAGCAGGGATGACGCCATATCATCGACTTTTGCTTGACGCGATTTTCGGGGATCAGATGAACTTTATTCGTCAGGACAGCGTCGAACACTCATGGGCGATTGTTGATGCCATAAGGGAGGTTGTTAACGGGACACAGCCTGAGCTCTATCCAATCCATTCCCATGGTCCTGAGTCGGCAGTCAGGATTTACAGCTGAGTGGTAAACCAGAAAGTTTTGCCGTTCAACGGCTCAACAAGGCCTGCCGGTAGGGTTTTCTTCTCTTCATGAAAGATTTTCTCAGCAAGTTTTGCCTTCTCTTTTCCCATAGTAAAAAAAAGCACATTCCGGGCATGGTTGATGACAGGCAGGGTCAGGGTCAGCCGTTTTCCCGGAGGATTTGCATGAGGTTCATTGACAGCAACGACCCATCGCTTTTTTTCCTGAAGCGTCTTTATATTGTCGGCAAAGAGAGAAGCGGTATGTCCGTCTTCGCCGAGCCCGAGGATCACAAGATCAAATATCGGAAAATTCTTCGTTGATAAAGAGTTCCAGGTCATTAAAAAAGTGCGTATGGTCTCCTCATACTCTCTTGCAGCTTCGTTTTCATCATCTTTTTCTGCCGGCATTCTGAAAATATGCTCATCATCAATGTGGAGCTGTGAAAACAGTGTACCCATAGCCATCCCGTAATTACTGTCAGGGTGGTTGACAGGAACGCATCGTTCATCTCCCCAGAACAGCCATGTCTTTTCCCAGGGCATCAACATTATTTCTTCTTTGCTGTTTGTTCCATCATGCATAGGGAACTGAAGCTGGTAGTGCTTCAGAGTATTTCTTGCAACACCTCGTGCAAGTTGCCGGTAAAGGGATCGGGGAGAGTTCCCGCCTGCAAGCACAAGAGAGAATCGCCCATGATCATTAACTGCCCGATACGCTTCAGATATAATAAGTGCTGCGGCATGTTCAGTGATCTCTTTTTCACTTCCCCTGTAAAAGAACTTTTGTGCTGCAGTGTTCATATGCGGTCTCTTTTTTGTGGTTCAGGTACTTTTGATTGTTGCAGTTCCGACGATGTAAAACCCTCTAATTACAGAGTATTTAGAGTATACATTTTCAAAATTCATGATCTGCCAGAAAGGTTCCTTCTGAGTGCAAGCTGCTTGGCATCCGCGTGGTAGTTGCGTAACTTTAATTATTAGTTTTCGATAATCAATTTTGATATGGAAAGTATTCAGTTATGCCCCTCTACGATGGATATGGTGTTCTGGTTGGTACCCTTCAGACGTATTACTGCGATCATGCATTTAATGAGGGTACCTACTACCATTGTAATCTCAAGGTTCGCGCTCGTGGAAGAGTTTTTCGCTGCCCCGTAGACCTTGACAGCAAGAATGATGCTCACGGTCTTCAATGGCGCGTCATAGAGCTTGCACCCGGTGCGTTGCATAAAATTCTGCATTTTCAGCAGGGGTGGCATATGCTTGATTCACACCCAGGTTCAGGCGCACTTGATTACTATCGAAGTCCAGAGCTTCAGCCTCCTTTCGATTCCCGGGAAGTTGAACCTGATTCAGAAAATCACGAAGCAACATTTGACGGAGCATTAAAGGCGACATGGAAATACGGAACGGGACCAGCAGCATTCAGGGATCTTGAGCCTCTTCTGAAGCATTCCCGAAAACTTTTTATATTCGGGGAGCCATTCAGAACAGGGAATGGTGTCCACAATATTCATCAGAATCAGGGTGATCCCCCCGAAAGTCAGTGGCATCATGAAAATGGAATCTGGCAGGATGGCGCTGTCATAGTCCTAAGGCACGACAAGAGCCTGGTCGCCTTTTTGTGCAAATTTAATACCCAGCGTTTTTTCTCTGACAATCTATGTTTCTTGTCTTCTGACGGTAATGAATCAGCAAATACGCCTTGTTATTGATCGCTTTTTTCGCAGAAAATTTTTTATACGATAATTTTCGTTGGTGCATATATACTATCTTCTGTAACTTGCAACTACAATAATTAGAAAGTCATACAACTATTTGTCAGGCAAATCTGTTTGACATACCTGCAAGTTCGATTACTTCTGTGGACTATCTTTGTCTTCGGATAACCGTAAATATTAAGGGAGAAGAGTTATGGCCGCTTTTGATTTTGGAAATAAAGTGGATCCGCAGTTGTTCAATCAACAACTCAATGCATCCGTCACACTTCATGTTCAGGACTATATCAAGCAGGGCTGGGAGATGTTCAAAGAGCATATCGGGGAATTTGTCGGATTTACGCTTCTTATTTTCGTTATATCTGCAGTAAGCTCGAAATTCGCATTTTTCGGGTCGTTTCTTTTTTCAGCTCTTGCATCGCCGCTCTATGCCGGATTCGGTATTGTGGCCTTTAAACTCATCAGTGGAAAATCGTTTCAGTTCGGGGATTTTTTCAATGGGTTCAACTATTTTCTTCCTCTCTTTCTTGCCGGACTTGCTGGCGGTTTTCTGGTAAGCATCGGTATGGTGCTGCTGCTTATTCCGGGTATTTATCTTGCAGTCGCATATATGTTTACCACCTTTCTTATCATCGATTATCGTATGGATTTTTGGCAGGCCATGGAGACAAGCCGTCAAATCATTACCAAAAACTGGTTTACTTTTTTCGGATTCGCCTTTGCTCTTTTTGCTCTCAATTTTCTTGGAGCGCTCGCATTGGGTGTAGGTCTTCTTGTGAGCATTCCCGTTTCAGCATGCGCTGCAGCAATTGCATACAAAGAGGTTATAGGACTTTACTCGAATGAGTGGTAACCAATGATCATCATGGTATTAGCACGGAAGAGACACGGCAGCATCTTGAAAATGATAAAGAAACGACTTGTTTTCAGTCTCTCTTTTTTTCTTGTGTGTTTTGTATTCTTTTCAACACTCCATGCAGAAGAGAATCAGGTTGTGGTTTCGGCTACAGGAAGGATAACCGTCAAGCCCGATATGGCGGAGTTTGGTGTGGTAGTGAAATCGGATGCAAAAACCGCAGCTGAAGCCGCAGCTGAAACAGCCGGGAAGTATCGTTCAGTTCAGAACTCACTCAGGGCGGTTGGGATTTCGCTCGATAATGCTCCTACGTCAGGTTATACAGTTGCACCCCGGTCTGAGTGGGATCCATCCCTTGGCAAAAGTGTGCTGAAAGGATATAGCGCCCGTCATACTATCATGGTCAGGGTTCGTATGCTCGAGAATATCGGACGTGCCGTTGATGCAGTAGTGCAGGCCGGAGCTGATGAAGTCCAAAGTATCAGTTTTTCTTCGAGCCATTATGATACGCTTCGTCAGGAAGCGCTTGCTGCTGCTGTTGAAAATGCCCGTCGGGATGCTGGGGTCATGGCGAAGGCAGCAGGAGGCCGTATCGGCCAATTGATGGAGGTAAGCGTCAATCATCCGTCATTCAGAGACCAGCCTCAAATGGAGGCCCTCGCAATGAGGGCAGCCCCAGCACCCGTTCCAACCGAATTAGCGCCCAATGAGCAAGTGATTACTGTTACCGTTAGTTCACGGTGGCGTTTTATCCCTACATCTGCCAGATAATAATAGCGTTTTGTCTGAAAAGCCAAAGTGTGCTACCATAAGCGTAAACGCCAGTGCATCTTTATAAGTCAACAGGCGCTTATTCCGATAGACCTGCAGGTCAGTAAGGATCTCCGCAGATTTGACGGTAACAAAAAAAAATAGTATCCTTCCTCGATGTTTTTCATTTGCCCTTTCTTGCATTATTGTATTCCGGGCTGAAGAGAGCCTTTCTTTTTTCCGGAAAAAACTCGTATAGCCTTATTACAGAAGGTAGTCCTGATGATCTCTGTTGTTCTCCAGGGGCTGGCAGTTTTTTTTATTAAACATCCATGAGATCCGGATATTGAAAATGCCGGATTCATTTTTTATGCATATGACGTTTTGTCATGTGGACAGAACTGGTTTAACACAGTGAGAGGTTGCTTATGATTCGATTGATTCCGATGCTTTTTATGATGTTGATGATGTTTTTTCCCTCCGAAGGGCGTTCGCTGAGTTTTGATACCAATGCTTTTCGAAATAACTTTTCTGCACTTTCCCAATCGCCTGAACTCAAAAATAAAATAGACCCGATTGTGCTCAGTAAGGCGCTGTCCGGTTACTATTCCCTCAAAGAGCAGGGTAAGGTCAATCGTGACGGTATACTCACCGTTATTGATTATAACCGTCCTTCAGTTGATGAACGGCTTTTTGTCATTGATCTTAATCGGGGACAGTTGCTTTATTCAGGTCTTGTCGCGCATGGAAGCGGCAGCGGTGATAATTATGCACAGAATTTTTCCAACGCACGTGGCTCCCATCGGAGTAGTCTTGGATTTTATACAACCGGCACTACCTATGATGGCAAAAACGGTTATTCTCTTAAACTGCTCGGTATGGAGCGGGGGATTAACGACAACGCTGAATCAAGAAGCATCGTAATTCATGGTGCAAATTATGTCTCCTATGATTTTATCAGGCAGCATGGGCGTCTTGGCAGAAGTCAGGGATGTCCCGCACTCTCTTTTGACAGTTTTCAGCAGGTGATTGATCTTATTAAAGGAGGAAGCTGTCTGTTTATCTATCATGAAGGCAGGGAATACGCAAACAAATCAACACTTTTCAATCCTGACCTTGCCTTGCTGCACAGGTTACCTCCGAATAAAATTCTTAACGCATACCAGCACGTATGATCGGTATTTTTCTTTTCTGGCTTGCTTTCAGCCCTGTTCAGCCTGCTCCAGAAACACCCGCTGTTCCGCACCAGGAGCATCTTCAGCACCAGAAAGAGAACCTGGTATTCCCTCAAAAGACTCTTTCCGGCAATAGTATAGCAGAACATATTCGACGAGGTTTTGACCGGCAGCTTCAACTTAAGAGCCATACCGGCGCCAAAGAATCGCTGGAAATCACCAGGCAGCTGACCCGCTTTTATTCGGCAAGAAGCTTTCAGCCAGTATGGACAAAGCTTCTAATGGTTTCGGAACTTATCCAGGCGGTTGATGGCGCCGTTGATGATGGTCTTGATCCTGCCGATTACCATATCAGTGAAATCAGGGAGTTTTACATCAAGCCTCCTGCGACTCCTGAAATGCAGGCCAGGTATGATTTTCTCCTGAGCGATGCTTATTTTACCCTTGCAAACCATCTTCATTACGGAAAGGTTGATCCCGGGAGCCTTGATCCGGATTGGAACCTTAATAATACAGTCAGCATTAGTGCGCTTGAGTACAGGTTGCAGAATGCGGTTGTTACAGAGCGGATTGGCGGGGTTTTAAAAGATCTTCGACCACAGTCAGTTAAATATGATAATCTCAGAACGTGCCTTGCAAGGTATCGAACCATTGCCCGCGAAGGCGGCTGGACGGCTCTGACGGAAGGGCCGGTTCTGAAAGAGGGTGACAGGGACAGACGGGTGATCAAGTTGCGTAAACGTCTTGAAGCATCTGGTGATATTACATTTTTGAAAACCGATACATCAAAGATTTTTACCAGAGAGCTGACTGATGCTGTCAAACGGTTCCAGAAACGTCAGGGGAATGAGCCTGACGGAGTAGTCGGAGCATCCACCGTAAAGCTCCTGAATATCCCTGTTGAGAGCCGTATTGACCAGATTCGTATCAATCTTGAAAGGTATCGTTGGTTTTCAAGCAATCTTGAGCCCACGTATGTCATGGTCAACATACCGGATTTTACTCTTACGTATGTTGAAAACGGTCATAATCGTTGGGTGACAAAGGTCGTTGTAGGTCAACTCGCTCGAAAAACTCCGGTTTTTAAAGCAGAGATGCAGTATATAATTTTTAATCCCCAATGGGTGATTCCTCCAACCATACTTGATAAAGATGCACTTCCCGGTATTCGAAAGAGTCTTTCTTATCTCAGTCACCGAAAGCTGAACGTTATTGACCGGAACGGCAGCATTGTCGATCCTGCATCGGTTAACTGGTCACAGTATACTGGCAAAAACCTGCCTTATCGCCTGCAGCAGTCCTCAGGTGACCAGGGTTCACTCGGGAGGGTCAAGTTCCTGCTTCCAAACAGGTATATTGTCTATCTGCATGATACGCCACACAAGGAGCTCTTTAAAAAAAGTTTCAGGGCCTTCAGCTCCGGTTGTATCAGAGTGGAAAATCCGCTTGAACTTGCTGGAATTGTGCTTCAGGATAGCGTAAAATGGAGCGGGGAGCAGATCCGGAAAGCAGTTGATACCAAAAAAACCAGAACTGTTTCCCTGCCGAAACGGATTCCGGTTTATATTCTTTATCTTACTGCAACTGCTGAAGGTGAAGATATCCTGTTTCTTGATGATGTTTATGGCCGGGACAGTGCCGTTTTAAATGCTTTGAATAAACCGGCACCCAAATACTAAACGGTAAGCTGCGGTTTATAAAATCATGTCATTTTCTGTAACAATAAATATTCAGAGGGAGTTTGAAACCTCCTGCGCGCCCGATCAGGTGTTCGGGCTTCTTGCCGATGTTACCCGTTCCGCCTCCCATTTTCCAAAAGTCGATAAGCTTGTTGATCTCGGCGACAATACCTTTCGTTGGGAGATGGAGAAAATAAGTATTGCCAGCTACACCCTCCAGCAAACAATATATGCCTCCCGGTATACAGCAGATGCTGCCGCCCGAAAAATCTTCTGGACTCCGGTCCAGGGTGTCGGGAATGCCATTGTTGAGGGTGCGTGGATAATCACCCCGAAAGAGGGAGGAACAAAGGTCGCTCTCACAACAAAAGGGAATTTAACCGTTGATTTTCCAGCGTTTCTGGAGTTCATCATCTCCCCGCTTGTTGTCATGGAGTTTACCGGTATGATTGAACGTTACCTTGCAAATCTTCAGGATACCTTCAATATCCTGTAATTGCTCTCGGTTTAATGTCCAGGACATTGCCGGATAAGCCTTTCAGCAAAATGCAGTTAAAATTATAGAAGCTTTTTAGAAGCCGCAACTAACGTTATGTTGCCGAAAATGTCTGCTAACCCTGAATATATTGTAGCTGTTGTTGGTACCTATCGCAAAGGAGGCATTATCGATACTGCTGTCGATGTGATCCTTGCCTCAGCAAAGGAAGCTGGTGCGGAAACCAGCAAGATTTATTTAATCGACAGGCATCTTTCGTTCTGCACCAATTGCAGGAGCTGTACGCAGCAGCCGGGCCCTCAATATGGCATCTGTGTGCTTGAAGACGATATGACAGGTGTGCTTCAGGAACTTGATCGGGCTGATGCCCTTGTTTTGGGATCTCCAATGAATGCCGGAACGGTTACAGCGGTGATGAAAGTGTTTATCGAACGACTTGTCTGTACAGCCTACTGGCCATGGGGAGCACCCGCTCCGAAAAATAGAAATCCGGAAAAAAAGAAAAGGGCGGTACTTGTTGCGTCTTCAGCAGCTCCTGCTTTTCTGGCTAACGTTACAGGAGATATTATCGGAAGGTTGAAAACAGCAGCCGGCATGCTTGGAGCCCGTACCATCGGCACCCTCTTTATCGGTCTTGCTGCGCAGCAGCAGCATCAGGAAATCAGCAGGCGCACAAGAAAAAAAGCCCGGCTTCTCGGCCAAAAACTTGCTGCAGGCCACTAATTAAAAAGGGTATTCAACTCGTTAATCACGGTTATTATGACACTTTTTCTGCACAGGAATCCATGTACAGGTTCAAAAAAAACAACTCCTTCCGAAACACTCAAGTCCAGCATTTTTCAATCCTCACCGGCAGTTGCATATGGTGCAATGGCTCTCGGGGCCCTGGCCATTGGAGCACTTGCAATCGGTACACTGGCCATTGGAAAACTTGTTCTTGGCAAACTCACCATCGGCCATGCCCGCATCAAAAAACTCGAAATAGATGATCTTATTGTGAAAAACGGGGACTCTGTATAACGATATTAAGGAACACAAGAAGTCTTATAAAAGACTATATGTTGTTATAAGTTATGTAGATTGATCATCCTGTGCCCGCGCTCTCTTTGATCTTGCCGAGAAGGATATGCACGCTGACAACCATAAACGAAAGACAACTGAGGTGCGTTGAAAAAGCTACTGAAACTTGACGACATGAATGTCGTCCATAAATCCATTCTGCTTGATGAGTTGTTTACAAGGTATCAGACATTGTTAGCTGCTGATTATGAAGCATATAAAAATCATTGTTTGCGGGTTTTAAATTTTTGTCGTGTACTCGCAGGAGAAGGTGCGAATGCTGATAAAATTGCTCTTGCCACGTTTTTTCATGACATCGGAATATGGACCGATAACACCTTTGACTACCTTATACCTTCTCAATTGCTTGCCCGGAGATATCTTGAGCAAACCGGCAGAGCCGCATGGAGTGATGAAATAGAGGCAATGATCAGTGAGCATCATAAGCTTACTCAATATCAGGCAAATCCCTCATGGCTGGTTGAACCGTTCAGGAAAGCTGATTGGATAGATATGACTGGCGGATTGCTCAGATGTCGCTTGCCTGATGATTTTGTCACAGATGTGCTGTATGCCTTCCCGAATGCAGGATTCCATAAAAAGCTTATTGCTCTGTCCGTAAAGCGACTTAAAACCCATCCATTCAATCCATTCCCCATGATGAAGCTGTAGTCGCCACGTAGCGGTTGCTGACCTTTTATCCAAAGCAATCATGTATTACAGCACTGCACATTGCTTTGGACGTTACGGTTGATCCTGACAGTCAGCCTGTTATTCTGGATCGTAGTTTAATACCGGGGCAAGCCATTTTTCCGCTTCTTTGAGGTTCATCCCTTTGCGTCGGGCGTAATCTTCAACCTGATCTCTGCAGATTTTACCAAGTATGAAATACTTTGCCGCCGGATGAGCGAAGTAGAGGCCGCTGACCGAGGACGCCGGGTTCATGGCAAAAGTTTCGGTCAGTGAAATGCCAGTGTTGGTTTCAGCGTTCAAAAGGGTGAAAAGCTCTGCCTTTTCTGTATGGTCAGGGCTTGATGGATAGCCGGAAGCGGGGCGGATGCCCTGGTAGTTTTCCGCAAGCAGTTCTTCGTTCTTGAGCTGCTCCCCAGGTGCATATCCCCAGAGTTCTCGCCGCACCTTTTCATGGAGCATTTCGGCGAAAGCTTCTGCCAGACGGTCAGCAAGTGCCTGAGTCATGATGCGGTGGTAATCGTCCTGCCCATCGCTGAACTCTTTGAGCAGCTTTTCGATGCCGAGTCCGGCCGTAACAGCAAATCCTCCGATGTAGTCCTTCATCCCGCTCTCTTTGGATGCAATAAAATCAGCAAGTGCCAGATTCGCGACACCTGCATCTTTTTCCTGCTGCTGACGCAGGGTATGCATGGTCATGAGTACGGTTTTACGGCTTTCGTCGGTATAGACCTCAATATCGTCTTCACTTCTGTTTGCAGGGAAAATACCAGCAACTCCTTTCAGCCCGAACAACCTTTCTTTATCGATCCTGTCAAGCAGGATATTTGCATCATCAAACAGTTTTTTTGCCTCTATGCCGTTTTCGGTGTGGTCAAAAATTTGCGGATAGCGTCCGTGCAGCTCCCATGCCATGAAAAAGGGCGTCCAGTCAATATAGGCTCGCAGTGCACCGACGGCGATATCCTCAAGCAGGGTAATTCCCGGTTTGAGGGGTTTGTACACTGTCGTGTCGTCCCATTGCAGTGAAGGATGGTTGCGTCGTGCATCGGCCAGCGGCAGATACTTTTTAGAAGTTGTGCGCGAGGCATGGCTCTCTCTCAGTCCGGCCTGTTCTTTTTTAAGCTGGGCAATGTAATCCGTTTTGAGCGAAGGATTAAGGAGACTGTTGACCACCGGGACACTCCGGGACGCATCAAGAACCTGCACGACAGCACCGGAATAGACCGGGGCGATCTTGACTGCGGTATGTATTCTCGATGTCGTTGCACCTCCGATCAGCAGCGGTATTTTCATGCCGAGACGTTCCATTTCGCTGGCTACATAAACCATTTCATCAAGCGAAGGTGTGATGAGTCCGCTGAGTCCGATAAGGTCGGCTTTTTCACGCACAGCAGCTTCAAGGATCTTTTCGCACGGCATCATGACGCCGATATCAACAACATCATAGTTGTTGCAGGCAAGGACAACAGCAACTATGTTTTTGCCGATATCGTGCACATCACCCTTGACTGTTGCAAGCAGCACTTTAGCAGCGGCACGGGTATCCTTGTTCAACGCCTTTTCTGCTTCAATGAAGGGAAGAAGATAAGCAACGGAGCGCTTCATCACACGGGCACTTTTTACAACCTGCGGCAGGAACATTTTCCCTTCAGCAAAGAGGTCCCCGATCGCATTCATACCGTTCATCAGAGGCCCTTCGATGACCTGGAGCGGGCTTGGGTAGAGCTTGCGTGCCTCTTCGGTGTCCTCTTCAATGTATTCAACAATGCCTTTAATCAGTGCGTGGCGCAGCCGTTCCTCTACGGGAGCACTTCGCCATTCAGCTGCTTTCGTTTCGGTTTTCTCAACGTCACCACTGATTGTTTCTGCAAAACTGACCAGTCGTTCGGTCGCGTCAGGACGGCGATTGAGCAGAACATCCTCAACCCGTACAAGCAGTTCCGGTTCGATATCTTCATAAATAGCAAGCTGACCTGCATTGACTATGCCCATGTCAAGTCCTGCACGAATAGCATGGTAAAGAAATGCGGCATGCATTGCTTCTCGTACAGGTTCGTTCCCGCGGAAAGAGAAGGAGACGTTGCTGATACCACCGGATATCTTTGCATACGGAAGATTCTCCTTGATCCAGCGCACCGTCTGAATAAAATCAACAGCGTAGTTGTTATGCTCCTCAATACCGGTAGCAACGGTCAGAACGTTGGGATCGAAGATAATATCCTCGGGAGGGAATCCTACCTCAAGAGTAAGAATATCATACGCGCGTTTGCAGATAGCAATGCGGCGCTGATAGCTGTCGGCCTGTCCCTGTTCGTCAAACGCCATGACAACGGTAGCCGCGCCGTACTGCAGAACTTTGTGAGCTCTCTCCCTGAAGAGTTCTTCACCCTCCTTCAGGCTGATGGAATTGACGATGCTTTTTCCCTGCACGCACTGCAGGCCGTTTTCAATAACCGACCATTTTGAGCTGTCAATCATGACAGGGACTCGGGAGATTTCCGGTTCGGAAGCGATCAGGTTGAGAAATTCCTTCATCACCTTTTCTGAGTCGAGCATCCCTTCATCGACATTGATGTCTATAACCTGGGCTCCGCTTTCCACCTGCTGGCGGGCAATGGAGAGCGCTTCATCGTAGTTCCCCTCCTTGATGAGGCGTGCAAATTTTTTCGATCCTGTTACATTGGTTCGTTCGCCAATGTTGATGAAGCCGGTTGTGCTGTTGACGCGGAGCGGTTCGAGACCTGAGAGCATCAATTCATGATGTTTTGCAGGGCGGAGTCTCGGTTTAAGTGTTCTGACCGCATCGGCAATAGCCTTGATATGCTGAGGGGTCGTACCGCAGCATCCCCCGACAATATTGACAAATCCTGAAACTGCAAAGTCTGCGATTTGCGCGGCCATATAGTCTGGCGAGTCATCATACTCTCCGAACTCGTTCGGCAGGCCGGCATTGGGATAAACACTGACCAGGCTTTCAGCAATTCCTGCAAGTGCGGCAATAAAGGGACGCATCTGTTTCGAGCCAAGAGCACAGTTCAGACCTATGGAGAGCAGATCAGGCATGTGAGCGATAGAGATCCAGAAAGCTTCAGTGGTCTGGCCTGAAAGGGTTCGTCCACTGGCATCCACTACAGTTCCTGATACCATGACCGGTATATGCACACCGGTGCGGTTGAAAAACTCTTCAATGGAAAAAAGTGCGGCTTTGCAGTTAAGCGTATCAAATACTGTTTCAACCAGCAGCAGATCAACGCCACCCTCCATCAGTCCTTCAAGCTGCAGGGTATAGTTGTCGACAACCTCCTGGAAGCTGACGGCCCGGAAGCCGGGATTATTGACATCTGGGGAGAGTGATAGCGTCTTGTTAGTCGGGCCTATGGAGCCGGCAACAAATCGGGGTTTATCAGGGGTTCGTGCTGTATATTCGTCGGCAGCCTTTCTTGCCAGCCGGGCAGCTTCAACATTCAGTTCTTTTACCAGGTCTGATGCATTGTAGTCTGCCTGGGAAATCGGGTTGGCGTTGAAGGTGTTGGTTTCAATGATGTCCGAGCCGGCTTCGAGAAAGTCGCAATGGAGTGCATAAATGATATCAGGTCGTGTCAGGACAAGGATATCGTTGTTTCCAATGAGTGGATGCGAGTGGGACGCAAACCGGGTGCCCCGGTAATCTTTTTCCTGGAGTTTATGGCGCTGTATCATGGTACCCATGGCACCGTCAAGTACAAGGATGCGATGTTCGAGCAGGTTTAAGAGAGTATCCTTCATGCTTTATGCGGGGCGGCGGTTAAAAAAAAGAGAATATACGATTAAGTCGGTAATTACTTCCTTTCCGGAGGTAACGGCAGCAGTGATATTCTGTGGTTATTTCTCATTGTTGCATGTCAGGCTTTATTATCCGATGCCGGCATTTTCTCTTCAAGCCATGACCTTATCAGCACAATGCCGCTGTCAGAGATCTGATGTGCGACAGGGTATTCACGATAGGTAAGATCATCCACATGCAGCTTCAGCCATTCATCTGCCGCCCTTCCCTTGGCAATAGGAAGGACATCGTCATAGATTCCATGCATCACAAGAAAAGGCAGCTTCCTCAATGCAGGTTCAGCTGTTTCAATCGGCTGTGATGTTTCAGGAAGCTGTCCGCTCAGTGCAATAACGCCATGCAGCAGTTCCGGAGCATTAAACGCCATCAGATAACTCATGACAGCTCCCTGACTGAACCCCATAAGAAAAACCTTGTTTCCTGCAGGACGGTACTCCCGGATGAGCTCTCCGGTAAAACCGATTAACAGCTCAAGAGCTTTCTTTGCCGCACTGTAATCAACGGTGATACCGCTGTGAGTAAAGTCAATAGGAAACCAGCCGTACATGCCGAAGTCCATTGTCTGTGGTGCTCTTGCACTGATATAGCGAAATTCCGGGCGCAGTGCCGGAGCTATTTGAATCAGGTCTTTTTCGTTACTGCCATATCCGTGAAGCATGATCACGAGCGGGGCATTTTCCGGTTTTGCAGGTGCAAGGTCCAGATAGGTGAGTGAAAGATTGTTTCTTTGCAGCATGGATCCAATATAATTACTGTTGAAGAGCGTTTATTACCCGGGTGATGAACCCGCCACCGAGTACTTCACTGTCGCGGTAAAAGACCGCTGCCTGTCCTGTCGATACTGCACTCTTTGGCGAAAAGAACGAGACAGTTGCTGAGTTATCCAGAAGAGGCTCAATGATGCACGGCGTCGCCTTGTCGCGATACCGGATTTTCCCATAGGCTTCAATCCGGCTTGTCAGCTTATCTAAACCGATCAGATTGAGTCCGGAGGCGATAAGTTGTGTGCATTCCAGGGAGGATTTTTTTCCTACATGGAGTCGGTTATGCTCCGTGTCGAGTGCCGTGACATAGAGCGGCTCTTTCGCTGACACACCGAGCCCGCGGCGCTGACCGACTGTATAAAAGGGATACCCACGATGTTTTCCGATAATGTTGCCATTTTCGTCCACAATATCACCATCAGCGACTTTATCGGCAAGGCCGGGGATCGCGCCTGCAAGATAACTGCAGTAATCATCCTGAGGAACAAAGCAGATCTCCTGACTCTCCTTTTTTTCAGCGGCCCTGACACCGAAAGAGCGGGCCAGCTTTCGGACTTCAGGTTTTGTGAGCTTCCCGAGAGGAAAGAGTGTTTTCGCCAGATCGTTCTGCGAGAGCATCCACAGAAAATAACTCTGGTCCTTTTCCGGATCCGCCCCTTTATAAAGCCGGAATCTTCCATCACTGAAATCTGTGGCCGCAAAATGGCCGGTGGCAACGAAATCTGCATCAAGCAGTTTCAACCCCTCAAACAGGCCGAACCATTTGATTTTTTTGTTGCAGACCATACATGGATTTGGTGTTCTTCCGCCAAGATAGTCATCATGAAAATAGTCGATAACATCATCCCTGAATTTACTGCTGAGGTTCAGGGTACAAACAGGAATCTGAAAGTCCGGGTGGTCGCTGATAACAAGCGGCGATGGTTTAAGTGAAGGGCTTTCGTCAAGGGAGTCAAGCACCTTGATGTTTAAACCGGTGACCGAATAGCCCTGTTCAACAAGCAGACATGCAGAAACGGCTGAATCAACTCCTCCCGATATACCGACCACAACTTTTTTTTGCGCATTCATAAGTCAACTGAGTTTATAACCCGGACCGCCACCACCTTCCGGGGGTGTCCAGGTAATTATTCCATAAGGATCGACGGTTTCACATGTTTTGCAGTGCAGACAGTTCGACGGGTTAAGTTTTAGTGCCGGCCGGGGCTCACTGGTAATTTCGTAAACTTGTGCCGGACAGAAGTGACGACATGGATTGGCAAACTCGACAGTGCATTTTTTAAGGCATATTTCCTCAATATCTTCCGGCTTTATGAGCAGGTGGCATGGCTGGTTCTCTTCATGGATTGTACCTGATCGGAAGAGACTCTCTGATTTACTGAAGGTCAGGATGCCGTCCGGAGTGAACCTGTCCATTTCCGTAACGGATGAGGACTCTTTGTTTAAGGGGGCCCCCTTTTTTATATCATGATGCTTACCAAAGCCTTCAGCCATTGACAAACCTGGGAATTTAAGCTGAAGTCCTGCCTGAACCAAACCTGCATACAGCCCTCGATCGAAAGCCTTCCGGTAGTTTCTGGCAGCATGCAGTTCATCGTAAGCCCATGAATTTTTGAACTTTTCGTCATAAGTTTTCAATTGATCAGTCGAAAAATCATCATGCAGGAGCGATTCAAAAAGGGTTTCAGCTGCAAGGATTCCTGATTTCATAGCCAGATGGAGCCCTTTGTGGCGTTGCATGTTCACCATGCCGGCAGATTCACCGGTAACAAGAAATCCGGGTCCGTAAAGCGGTGGCATGGCATCTGCCCCTCCGGAGGTTATTGTCCTGGCCCCTGATTCAACCATGTTTCCTCCTTCAAGAATTCTGGAAAGCAGCGGGTGCTGTTTAAAGCGTTGAAGGTTCAGATGGGGATCGCAACAAGGTGAGCCAGGTTCCAGTGAAGTAATAAATCCAAGGGAGATCAATGTCGGGGATAAGGCATAAAGCCATCCGCCACCGTACACATCAGTCGCAAGAGGATAGCCGAACATCTGGTGGATCTCTCCGGCGATGAGTCGGCCAGGCGGTACCCGCCAAGTCTCTTTTACTCCGGCTTCGTAACGCTGAGGAATAGTTTTACTGCCTGCTGGAAAGTTTTCATAAACTTTTCTGAAAAACGAGCCATCTGAACCTTCCCCTATGACGGCAGCTTTTGTTTTAAGCAGAATCCCAGGTTCAAAGTTGTTTTTTTTCTGACCGTTTTTATCGAATCCCTTGTCGTCTGTCATAATACCGGCAAGCCTGCCATTTTCAAAATAAGGCAGAGAGGCTGCGGTATTCTCGAAGAATTGCATGCCCTCTTTTTGAGCTTCTTCAGCCATCCAGGAGCCCAGCCGGCTGAGTGATACGACTAAATTTCCCTTATTGCTGAATGGTTCAGGAAGAAACGGGAACAGGAACTTCCTCTTTGCGGTCAGATACCATAGACGTTCAATAGATACCGGAGCGTCCAATGGACATCCTCTCTCACGGAAATCCGGAAAAAATTCTTCCAGAGTTTTCGTATCAAGCAGAGCTCCCGATAGCAGGTGAGCACCTGCGTACCTGCCTTTATCGATTACAGCAATTGCGGGATCAAGGAGATGTTCAGCATGAGAGTTATGGCGCTTCAGAAGACGCTGAAGGTGTATTGCCGATGCAAGGTTTGCGGGCCCGGCGCCGATAAATACAATATCGAATTCCAGTAATTCACGTTCCTGCACCATGTGAGGTTGTTTTTGCACTCTATCTAATAATCATGCGGAGACATAAAAAAGAAATATTTTCTTCAACTTTCAAAAACAGGTTGTTTATTTAGATGCTTAAACACCCCGGACTTTAGACACATGGGGATTGTTGATTATGAATTTCCGCCACAAAAGCTCCCTGCTTTTTGAAATACCCACTCTGGTGCTGGTGCCGATCTGGTTTTCCGTAAGAGACGGTGCATTTTCCACATAGAACTCTTCATTGAAGAGATTTTTTCCATTACTGCGGCTATCGATGGCCAGTGCCCGTGTAAGTTTTCCAGGACCGCTCATAAGGCTGGTTATAATGCCGGTACCTCTCTGTTCCTGCATAAACAGCTCTCCTTCAACCGGTTCCATAGCTCTTATCAGAACAGCACCCGCAGTGTTTTCAGGTTCGCTGACAATATTGAGCATGTAGTGGTTCCCATAGGTAAAGTATACATAAAGAGTTCCGGGTCTCTGGAACATAATCCGGTTTCGTGCTGTCTGTCCCCTCCACGCATGGCATGCTTCATCACCTGTACCTGAATAGGCCTCTGTTTCAACAATTCTTCCTCTCAGATGTATATTTCCCGGTAGAACACGAACAAATATTTTCCCGAGCAGTTTTTCAGTTAGTTCCAGTGTGGGGAGTTCATAGAATTGTGGTTCCAGCCTTTCCATGAAGCGCGATTAAAAATTTGTAATGGTTCATGTAAGTATTATAATGTACCAAGTCATGAAAGAACTTCAACTGCTATAAATTTCCCTGGTTAGTACATGGGCAGAGTTATTGCGATTGCAAACCAGAAAGGTGGTGTTGGAAAAACAACCACTTCCGTTAATATAGCGGCATCTATCGCCATTTCTGAGTTTAAGACATTGCTTATCGATATCGATCCTCAGGCAAATGCCACGTCAGGCTTCGGACTTGAAGTTGGCGACGAAATCGATAATACGTTTTACCAGGTTATGGTAAAAGGGGGCAACATACAGGATGCTATCAAGTCCTCCAGTCTGGAGTATCTTGATGTGCTTCCATCCAATGTCAATCTTGTCGGGATGGAGGTCGAACTGGTGAATATGAGAGAGCGCGAGTATGTGATGCAGAAAGCTCTCAAAGGGATTCGCTCCCAGTACGACTATATTATTATAGATTGCCCGCCCTCATTAGGGCTGATAACACTTAATTCGCTTACCGCAGCTGATTCCGTGCTTATCCCGGTTCAGGCTGAATATTATGCTCTTGAAGGTTTGGGGAAGCTGCTCAATACCATCAGTATTGTCCGTAAACACCTTAACCCTAAACTGGAAATCGAAGGTGTACTGGTTACCATGTATGATTCGAGACTTCGTCTTGCATCGCAGGTTGCCGAAGAGGTCAAGAAGTTTTTTAAAGACAAGGTTTACAAAACCTATATCCGCAGGAATGTTCGACTTTCTGAAGCGCCGAGCCATGGTAAACCAGCGCTGCTCTATGACGCTCAGAGTATTGGATCGAAAGACTATCTCGATCTGGCACAGGAGATTTTCGAAAGAGACGGTAATATTAAAAAATTTAAAGTCCGGCAGTAGCAGCTGACCGGTTAGCTGGTGGAGCGATATGTCAAAAAACGCACTGGGAAGAGGGTTGAAAGCACTTATTCCGGATGAAGGGTTTGATTCGGGATCAAAGGAAGAGGAAAGGGAACTTGCCCAGGAAGGGAGTATTGGCAGCCTTCCAGTTGAAAAAATACGGACCAATCCGTTTCAGCCCCGCAAGGAATTTGACGAAAGTGCTCTTGAAGAGCTTAAAAACTCCATTGTTGAAAATGGGGTAATACAGCCCGTTACAGTGTGCAGGGATGGAGAGGGCTATCAACTCATCAGTGGTGAACGTCGGCTCAGGGCAGTTCAGCAGGCCGGTTTCAAGTATATTCCTGCCTATGTTATTGAAGCTCATGATGATTCAAGTAAACTTGAGCTTGCCCTTATTGAGAACATCCAACGCGAGGATCTTAACGCTATAGAGGTCGCACTGGCACTGAAAAGCCTGACAACCAAGTGCAGTCTCACTCAGGACGAGATAGCGCTGAAAGTAGGCAAAAACCGTTCAACTGTCAGTAACTTTCTCCGCCTTCTCAAACTTCCCCTACAGATTCAGGACAGCATAAGGAACAGGGAGATTTCTTCCGGACATGCAAGGGCACTGATTAACCTTCCAGGTGAGCAGCAGCAGTTGAAGGTATGGAAACAGATTCTCAGTCGTCAGCTTTCAGTCCGGCAGACTGAAGCACTCGTTAACCGCATGTTCAAGGATCAGTCTAAAAAGGTATCTCCAGACTCATTCGAGCGCTCTTCACATGTTACTCAGCTTGAGTCTCTTTTAAGGGATAAACTTGCTACAAAGGTTCGTATAGTTGAAAAAAAAGGCGGTAAGGGCGAAATTCATATTCAGTATTTTTCGAATGACGATCTCGACAGGCTTCTTGATATTATGAATCAGGCGTGAACTGGCCGGCAGAAACTGCAGCTTTTTCATAGAAACGTTAAGTACAACAATAAATTATGAGGTTTACTCTTGTAGGAAATGGCAGAATGGGTCAGCAGGTCGCTCAGGTGATCAGTCAGTCAGGCTGCCACGAAACTTCTTCAGCTCTCGATGTGGATACCAGGATTGTTCCTGAAGTTTTTCAAGGCAGCGATGCCATTATTGATTTTACCGTGAGGGATGCTTTTCTCAGCAATCTTCCAGCCATGCTTGCATCAGGTGTCCCTGTTATTGTTGGCACAACAGGGTGGGATGATGTCGTGGATGAGGTTAAAAAAAAGGTAACTGACGCAGGAGCATCACTGCTATACTCTGCAAATTTTTCGCTGGGCGTCAACATCTTTCTCAGAAGTGTGCGCGAAGCAGCACGTCTGATTGCTCCGTTTTCCGAATTTGATATTGCTTTTGCAGAGCAGCACCACACAGGTAAAGCTGATTTCCCGAGTGGTACCGCCCTTAGGGCAGCGGATATGATCTTATCGGCAAACAGCCGGAAGAAAACCATTGTCCGGCAGCTCTCGGATGACAGGAAGCTTGCTCCTGAAGAATTGCAGGTGGCAGCTCTGAGGCTCGGAGGGGTGTTCGGCAAGCACACGGCCTTTATTGACTCGGATGCTGATGAAATTGTTATTTCGCATACAGCAAAAAACCGTTCAGGTTTTGCAACTGGTGCCGTGGAAGCTGCAGCCTGGCTGGCCCAGCATCATAAAACCAAACCGGGATTTTATACCATGGATGATTTTTTAAATGAACGGCTCTCCTGAATGTATATGGCTACTGAAAAAGTGAATCAATCTGCTCTGCCATTTAAAGGAAAGCTTTATACTGTTTTACTGGGCTCCGCAATCATTATTCTGACGACAACTGTTCCCTACCTGACATTGCTTAATGTTTTTCTCTTTGCAGGTATTTTCCTTGCAGGAACCATTGCGCTTCATCAGACCATCATGCGTTTTCAGATCCGCTTGACCTACAATCAGGCATTTGCTTATGGGTGTCTGGCTGGTTTGGTTGGAGGTGTGATTTCAGAAGGCATAACCTTTACTTTGATGGAACTTTTTAATTACAGGCCGGGGACAGAAAGTCTCGCCCTTGTGATTGACTGGGCGCTTGAAATGGCAAAAGGAAGGCCAGAGGTTCAGCAGCAGGTGCAGGCACTTGTTTCGGCTGAGAAACTTGCTCTTGTTCCGGTAAAGCTAAGTTTCGTTGACATTCTGATGAATATGGCCTTTTCAGGTGCGTTTTATGCACCGATAACCGGTCTTGGAGGAGCGTTTGCCGTTCTCCGTCTTAAACGTAAAGCTTCAAGAGAGTAATATTCACAAAGACTTCTCCTGACGTTACATTGTCCAGAGTGACGTCAGTTTGAGATCTCTCTTTTTGATGATATTTCCTTCACGATAGAGTTTGAGGGCATCAAGCAGTCCGTTTTCTGCTCCGAATGGAGTTTCAAGCAGGTCGTCCTTCAGGTAACGGTAGGTATCGAGACCACATGCTGCTGGTTCAGAAGAGGCTGTTGCAGCAAGCCATGTATAGAAACTCAGGCTGATTCCACTCTCGAAAGCTGAGCTGAAAACCGTAAGCAGATTGTGTTTCTTTGCCCACCTGGCCAATTCCAGTGTCACGGATATTCCGCCCAATCGGTTTGGTTTCAGGATCAGCGCCGAAAGAGCTTCTGTTGGAATGTATTCAAGCAATTCCGGCTTTTGCCATAGGGTTTCGTCGAGTGCCGAGCGGATAGCTGTTTTTGCGTAAAACTCTCCGATATGTTCTGCATACTCAAGAGGTTCTTCAATATAGGCAATGCTTCCTTCTGGAATTTGTCCGGCCAGGTAAATTGCTTCATCAAGTGAGAACGACTGATTGGCATCCAGTCGCAGTTCGATTGTGTTGCCAAAAATGCCGTGCAGTGCTTCAACGCTTTGGATGGCAGTATCACTGTTTCCGGCTGAAATTTTAAGCTTGAATGTTCGGTATCCGATATCGAAATAATTCTCAGTCTTTTGAATGACCTGCTTCGTATCGCCGAAAAGCAGTGCATTGACAGGAACATATTTTGCCGGATGTTCTGCCGCCTCGGAAAATGACGGAGCCGTCCCAGAAATGGCGGCATCAAGGTTGATCATTGCCATTTCCAGTCCTGTGCGCACCGAAGGGAAGAGCCCTTCATGCATAATTCGGTGATCAAATACCTCATGTTTTGAAAGTACCTCCACAAGCTGCGCTTCAGCAGATGCAAGGCTCTCATGGTGCAAACCCGGAAGAGGAGCTATTTCGCCATAGGCTGTGAATCCCTCATCCCACGTTTTCAGAGCAAGTATAATTCCTTCCCTTTGCAGCAGCCTATGCCCTTTTACAGATATTGTTTCTGTATAAGGGATGGCATACCTGTAGAGAAGCGCATGGGTTGCATTCAAGGTCTTTTTGGAAATTTACTGAAATCAGGTTTCCTTTTTTCAACAAAAGCATTTTTGCCTTCCTGAGCCTCTTCACACATGTAATAGAGCATCGTGGCATTTCCTGCAAGTTCCTGCAGTCCGGCTTGTCCGTCACAATCCGCATTGAGCGCCGATTTCAGACACCTGATGGCGAGCGATGAATTGGCAAGTATTTCACGACACCACTGCACGGTCTCTTTTTCAAGCTGCTCAAGAGGTACAACAGTGTTAACCAGTCCCATCGAAAGGGCTTCTGCAGCATTGTACTGCCGGCAAAGGTACCATATTTCGCGGGCTTTTTTCTGTCCGACAAGACGAGCCATATAGCTTGCTCCCCATCCGCCGTCAAAAGAACCGACTTTTGGACCGGTCTGGCCGAAGACGGCATTGTCGGCAGCAATGGTAAGATCGCAAAGCATATGCAGCACATGGCCGCCTCCGATTGCATAACCTGCAACCATGGCAATGACCGGTTTGGGGCAGGTGCGGATATCACGCTGGAAATCAAGGACATTCAGCCGGTTGACCCCTTTATCATCAGCATAGCCAGCGTAACCGCGTATTTTCTGGTCACCTCCCGAACAGAATGCCTTGTCTCCGGCGCCGGTAAGAATGACAACCCCGATTGACTCATCGTTTCTCGCTTCGGCAAGCGCTGTAATCATCTCTTCCACAGTCTTAGGACGAAATGCGTTGCGAACTTCCGGGCGATTGATAGTGATTTTTGCAATCCCTTCTGCTTTATGGTAGAGGATATCGGTAAAATCACCTGTTTGTATCCAGTTTACTGCGCTCATAAGTGCGTTTCTTTTTGCTGGTTGAAAAAAAATCTCAGACGATCCAGAAACAGTTCCTTGTTTTCAAGCTGCAGGGTATGACCGCAATGAGGAAAAATTTCAAGATCAGATCCAGGGCATAACTTAACCATTTGGCGGCCAATCTCAACGTAGCGCTCATCTTTTTCCCCTGCAAAAAACCTTACTGGTATGTTGTTATACTGCAGTCTCTCCCATTGTGAACGTTGTCTGCCCGTTCCAAGCACTCTCATGGCAAGAGCAAGATTCCGGGGGTCATTGATCTTCCTTTCGGTCTCGACCTCTTTAAATATAGGATGATGTTTAAGGGTTGCAAACAGCGGCTGATCATACCATGCCTCAATGAATCCTTCAAAATTGTGTTCGATTTTCCGTGCAATTTTTTCATCATGCTCCTGCCGATCGATCTGTTCTTTTACTGTCCTGAGCCCTGGAGATGCTGACACGATAACGGCTTTGGAAAAAAGCTCCTGGTGACGGAGAAGAAGAGCAAGAGCAAGACGTCCACCCATCGAATAACCGACTATATAACTTTGGGTGGAAGGCGACTCCTGCAGCAGTTCAGCAAGAGCGTCTATGGTTTGATCAAAAAAACCGTCGGTCTGCGGAGTTTGCTGGAAACTTGCTTTCCCGTGTCCGGGTAGATCAACCATTATACAGCAGTAGTCGTCGCAAAGTTGCCTGGCTATAGGGAGCCAGTCACTGCCCGACCCAAGAAACCCGTGAAGAAAGATAATGCGGGGCAAAGAACTCTTCCCGATGGTCTGTATATGTAACGGGACACTCTGTATGGTTGACGGCATGGTAATGGACTCTGTTGACCAGATTGCTTTCTATCAATCTACCGGTAAAGATAGAGTTCGGCAAGTGCACTGATTCTTGCCTGCAGTGCCCGGTGCTGCTGCAGATTCTCCTGGCGGGAGCCTTTAATTTCAATCACGGTGCTTCGATTACTGACGGATGCGGCGTTGTAAATCTCTCCGAATTCACCGTTTGTCTGCGGGCATGCATAGTCCACACCAAAAGTTTCAGCCGCGGACTTGATGCTGTAATTCTGGGGTGTGGCAAAATGGGTTTCAAAGATATCACTGAATTCTGAAACAGGCAGGAAGGAGAAAATTCCGCCTCCATGATTGTTCAGGACAATGATCTGCAGGGGCACACTCAGGGTGCTGAGCAGCGAAAGTGCATTAATGTCATGCAGGAATGCGATATCCCCGATTATCAGTGTTGCCGCTTTAAGGTATCCTTCAGCAAAGCCTGCCGCAGTGGATAAAATGCCGTCTATCCCGCTTACTCCACGATTGATGCCGATCCTTACACCGTTAGGATGTCCGTTGAAACCATAGGTGTCCATATCCCTGACCGGCATGCTGTTTGAAATGAAGAGCAGTTGCTCTGCAGTGATAAGGCGCGAGGTCAGGCGTGCTGCCGAAATTTCGGTAACCGGTTGAAGAGCGAGGGTTTCTGCATCAATCTGCTCACCGGCCAGTTTGAAAAACTCTTCGGCACTCTCTGTGTTTATGCCGGAAAACGTTGTACGTGAACCCATGAGGCTTGCTGAGGTACGTACAAGTGACGCTTCAATGCTGAGAGTGACGTTGTGATCGGGAGAGAACCGGCTGGAATGGGATCGTACGACAATATAGTGCTCAGGATTCCATTCAATGAGTGCGGCTGGCGGATGTTTCGCTATGATGTGACCACCGAAATGCACTACCAGATCAGGTCTGAAGTGTCTGGTGAATTCTGACGACTGAAAAGCCAGCTGCCATGGCTGCACACCACTGCACAATCGCATCCCCGATGAAAGATCGGTATAGAGAGGAACCTGCAGATCCAGAGCAAGCTCTCTGACCGCATCACCCTCTGCTGTGCTTTGCATGCTGCCGGCAATGATCAGTGGCTGTTTTGCTTTTGAAAGGGCCTCGCGAACCCTTGCCACTGTTACGGAATCCGGATATTTCTCTGGTAATGCTGATACTGTTGACGGGTTGCATGTTGTCAGCCACTCTTGCTTCTGGTCGAGCCACGGGTCCTTCAGATCGGGACTCACCGGCTCAAGAGGCTCTCTGAACGGCTGGTTAAGATGTACCGGTCCTGCTGGTGAACCCACTGTTTTAGCGACCGCGTAAGCAATGGCGGAGAGCAGGGCTTTGAGCGGGACCTCCCTTGACGGCAGAGGGAGCTGCATATTCCATCGCGTATAATTACCGAACATGCCCTCCTGCCGGATGGTCTGGTTGGCGCCGCATTCAAGCAGCTCAAAAGGGCGATCAGCCGAAAGAATAACCATCGGTTGAAAGTCCATTGAGGCCTCAACAACGGCAGGGAAGTAGTTCGCAACAGCTGTCCCTGATGTACAGATCAGCACTGCCGGCTTGCCTGTGGCACGACCATAGCCGAGGGCAAAAAAGCCTGCAGAGCGTTCATCCGCAAACATTTTCCAGCGTGCTTTCGGGTTTCTTGCAACCGCCACGGTTAGCGGTGTAGAACGGGAACCGGGTGAGATACAGAAAAAATCAGCACCCTGCCGGATGAGTTCTTCAATGAGGATGCTGCTCCACAGTGAGGTTATTTTTCTGCCATTCATACTTCCTGACGGGTTATAGCCAGAATATCCCCGATTTTCTGATCGACCTCTTCCCATTCGGAAAAGGGATTTGAGCCTTTTACAAGGCCAGCACCAGAGTAGAGATAGGCAAAACGACCATTGACAAGAGCTGAACGGATGCCAACCGAAAATTCTGCTGCATCCCTGCTGATCCAGCCGACCGGACCAGCGTACCAGCCGCGGCTGAAAGGTTCAAGATCCACGATATGTTTCATGGCCTCGGTCTTGGGTACTCCGCCGACAGCCGGAGTAGGATGAAGAAGTTTCAGGACTGCGCTGTCATTCTGGAATTCAGGTTTAAGTCTGGCAGCACAACTGGTGTAGAGGTGCGCAAGCCGGTTGAGCTGCAGCACCTGAACCTCTTCTTGCATATCAATATCACTGCAGATCTTGAGCAGCTCCTGATAGATCATGTCCTTGACGAATTTATGCTCACGTATATCTTTTTCTGAATTAAGGAGCGCTTCAGAAGCCTGAATGTCCCCGCCGTTGATAGTCTCTTTCGAACAGGTTCCTGCCAGCGCCTCCGTGAGGAGTAAATCGTTGTCCCTTCTGTAAAGCCGTTCGGGACTGAAGCTGAAAAATGCATGATGTTCAGCAGGTTCAAAGTAGAATCTGTAGATAGCATTTTGCGGATAAGGATACTGCAGCAGAAAGAGTAGCGGTGAAAAACTGCTGCTGAATTCAAGAACTGTCTGCCGCGCAAGCATAATTTTTTCCATTCCACCGGAATGAAAGGTCAGCAGTGCTTTCTGACATTGTTCTATCCAGATCCTTTCATCAGGATTATAGGAGAGATCCTGTAATTCCGGAAGTTTCATTGCTGAGCAATCCGAATCGGTAACAACAAGGTCAAGTACCTCACTTAATGCGCTGATTTTTATCTCAGGGTCAACGCTGCTTTCAAGCCACAGGTGGCATGAGAGAGAGAACGTGTTGTGTTCAAAGGTCAACTGAATAAGCGGCAGCACAAAGGAAAACGAGGAAAACTTCTCCCAGATCGGATCTTGTGTTTCCTGGTTATTGAAGTGGAATCCTCCGAAATAGCGTGCTGAACTATCTTTGCCTGCAGCGGCAAGCCCGAATCGCTGGAAACATTCATCATTATTTCCAGATCCGTTAAACTCTATGGTATCGGCAATACCTATGCCGGCTACAGAAAAATCCTTTTCCCTGTTCATCCAGAAGAGCTTTGGAAAAACAGGCTGACAGCACAGCCAGCCGGTGAATTCGAGCGGCTGAACGGGCTGAGAGAAGGTTACAAGCAGGCTTTGATCAAGGCTATCCGATAATATGTTCCTGTAATCAAAAAGGCTTAACGCCTCTTTAAGCCTTGAAACTGCCTTTTGTATTGATAAGGATTCCTCTGAAGAAGTAATGATCTTGTGTTGCTCACTCATATGCGTTTGTCGGCATTGTAACTCTCAAACACTGTTCTATTGCTTTATCTGTAACAGATTATACAACAATTCAGCAATAATGGTTTCCAATCGAAAAATCTCTGATTTCAGTATTTGGCTTCAAAAACTGTTCCGTGATCACGATGTCTGTAAATCACAGTATTTTTTCTTTTTTGAAATGTTTTTGCAGCGAGACTGCAAGATAATTGTTTTTCTTAAGAAGCCATTCATAAATCGCCTGAGCCTCAGCTCTTTGTCCTGTATTGAGATAACAGATTGCAAGGTTGTAATGTGCCTCAGTAAATGATTCACTGTTGTCAATGGATTCGCTGTAAGATTTTGCCGCCTTGTCAAACTCTTTAAGCTGCATATAGGCATTGCCGATATCGTAGAGTGTCAGGGAGTCTTTTGGAGCGGATTCAAGGTGTTTTTGAAAATATTTCAGTGACTCAGCATAGTTTTTCTGGTTGAAAGCAATAGCTCCAAGGGCGTGATAGGCTTCATCCAGTTTTGGATTTATGGAAAGTGCACTTTTATATGCTTCCGCAGCCTCATTGTAGCGTTCATTGCGAGCATAACCTTGACCGAGCAGCATGTATGCACCGGCGTCCTTCGGGTTTTTCCAGACCTGCTGCTGCAGGGTTTTCAGCTCATTCGATGGACGGTTGCATGAAGCCAGCAGAGTCAGACTGGCAAGAAAAAAGCATATCAGCAGGCGTTGAATGCCGACTTTTGAATGTGGTATGGATTGTATCATAGTAACTTAATATACTCACTCCCTGAGTGATCTGCCAATCTTGATTAAGCCCGCAGCTGATTTAGGGGAAAATATTTCCTATTTGTCACCAGTGTATGTAACTTATTCGAAGTGAAGTAATGACTATGAATCCGTTAAATTTCTGAACCTGATATACAAAGAATATTTATTACCCTACAATGAAAAATGAATTACAGGTAAGCGGCATGAAATGCAGCAGTTGTGAACTGCTTGTCACGGAAGCACTCGAAGATCTTGAAGGGGTCATCGAGGTAAAAGCATCTCAGCTCGAGGGAACAGTGTCAGTGGATTATGATCCGAATATGGTAAGCATCTCAGCCATTGAAGCTGTTATTGAGGAGCAGGGATTCAAGGTTAAATCCTGACTCCATCTTGGTTTTGTTTTAAGAAAACAAAAGACAGGACTGTATCATGGCCGTTGAAAAAACAGAGCGCCTTGCGGTACTTATTGATGCCGATAATACGCAGGCAACCATTATAGAAGGCCTTCTTGCGGAGGTCGCAAAGTATGGTACATCAAGCGTTAAAAGGATATACGGCGACTGGACCTCAACAGCACTGAGAAGCTGGAAAGAGGTGCTGCTGGAATATTCGATTCAACCCATTCAGCAGTTCGGTTATACCAAGGGGAAAAATGCTACCGACAGTGCCTTGATCATCGATGCTATGGACCTTTTGTACACTGGTAAGTTTCAGGGCTTCTGCATTGTTTCCAGTGACAGTGATTTTACGAAACTGGCGTCGAGAATCAGGGAGTCAGGCCTCTTTGTTTACGGTTTCGGCGAGAAAAAAACACCTGCAGCGTTTGTATCCGCATGTGACAAATTTATTTATATCGAAGTTCTGCGGGCAAAAATCAATGAAAATGAATCGATTGCCAAAAAGTCATCAGCAGAACTCAAGCAGGATACCAGGCTGGTGCGTTTATTGCGAAATGCCGTTGAGGCATCATCGGACGAAAGCGGATGGGCTCATCTTGCAACAACAGGCAGCAATATCGCAAAACAGTCCCCGGAGTTCGATCCGCGTAATTACGGCTTTGTGAAGCTGGGAGAGTTGCTGGCAGCTACAAAATTATTCGATTTCGATGAGCGCATTACCGGAGAAGGTCAATCAAAAGCAATCTATGTCCGTGACAGACGAAAAAAAGACTGATTTTTTCTAATCCCAACAAGAAATATTGTCGTATGAAACATCTCAGGGTTATTGTACTGCTTTTCATCATTTCCGCTTTATTACCCTGCACTGGAGCCTTTGGTGCCGATCTTCCCGGCTCAAAAGATAATCCACTGCTCCGGCGGTTTGCCGGTTCGGAAATAGTCGGTTACCATGCCAAGCGGTTTGATGAATATGAATTACAGACCTCTTCCTTCAAACGATATAATCTGGAAACAAAAAAAAGGGAATATGTCAGGCCGCCTTTGAAGCCTGAAGGCAAACTGACACGGATATGGTATGAGGCTGCAGGAGATATCGGCTCTCTCGAGGTTTTCAGAAACTATCTCAATGAGCTCAGGGCTAAAGGATTTGTTATCCTCTATGACTCAAAAAAAGACCCTGCAGCTACCGAATGGAACAATTATCTCGCGCCATTCGGTTCCATGGATATTCAAACCAGTCGCAGCAACTACATATTTTTTGCGGCTGAAAGAGCGGGGATTTGTGTCGCTAGTGCAAAAAAGAATCGTCCTGAAGGAGATGTCTATGTGAATTTGACCCTCGTAGAATGGGGGAAGAGTGATCCGGTCTACAAGGCAAAGCGTGGAGCTTACATCGCTGTTGATATTATTGAGACGCAGCCGATGGTTCAGCAAATGGTGACGGTAACTGCCGATCAAATGTCGAACTCCTTGAATGCGAACGGAAAAGTCTCTCTCTACGGAATATATTTCGACACCAGCAAATGGGAGATAAAACCCGCTTCACGCCCGTCGCTTCAGGAAATTGCAAAACTGTTGAAACAGCAGCCTGCATTGAAGCTTCATGTTGTCGGTCATACCGACAATATTGGGGGGTATGAGTTTAATATGGGTCTTTCAAAACGTCGTGCTGATGCTGTCGTTGCTTCTCTCGTCAAGGATTTCGGTATACCGGCAGCACGACTGACTGCAAACGGGGTGGCTTATCTGGCACCTGTTGCACCGAATACTGCAGAAGCAGGAAGGGAAAAAAACCGTCGTGTCGAATTGGTGCCAAGGTAAGGTATTGCTTTTTATAGATGCTATGGAGGAAAAATAAAAAGGCACTGCATAGCAGTGCCTTTTTATTTTTCTTTGCGGAGCTGACGGGGTTCGAACCCGCGACCTCCTGCGTGACAGGCAGGCGCTCTAACCAAACTGAGCTACAGCTCCTTGAAAGAGTTGTAAATGTATAGAGCCGAGGCATAATATCCAAATAGTATTTTCCTTTTTTTTATTTTCACTTTGAGAACAATACAGGAAAAAAGATTTCAGCAGCTTCTTGTATTTACTAAGGTTATAGTCTTCTGACATTATTTCTGTTGCACTTTTTTACTGTTTATGTAATAACGGGTGTGCTTTTTTATAGAAAAAAAGGTATTCCTTTTGATGAAAAAAACAGGTTTTCTTTCGCCGTATTTGGCTGGATTTTTATAACTTTGTGCGCTATGCACAAACACGATTTTTTTGCGTGAGTGGAGCATGGCGAAATGTTGTTTTTTTTAGCGGTAAATGCTTTAAAACAATCAATACAGCACAATTATGGCAGATACAGACCTCAGAAATTCTCTGACTGTTACCGATAATCGTACAGGTCAATCCTACGAGATTCCAATTGATCAGGGAGCGATTCGCTCCGCGGATCTTCGCCAGATCAAATTTTCATCTGATGATTTCGGCTTATTGGGATATGATCCCGGTTATCTGAACACAGCGTCCTGCAAAAGTCAAATTACCTATATAGATGGTGATAAGGGTATTTTACGCTACCGTGGATATCCAATTGAGCAGCTTGCTGAAAAAAGCACCTTTCTTGAAACAGCCTACCTGCTGATCAAAGGAGAGCTTCCTGACAAGGAACGACTTGCTGTCTGGACTTATAATATCCGGCACAATACCCTGACGCATGCAAATGTGATCAAGTTTATGGAAGGATTCCGCTACGATGCACATCCAATGGGTATTCTTGTAGGTACCATCGGTGCCCTGTCGACCTTTTATGCAGATGCCAAGAATATTGCTGATGAAGAGTCACGAAAGCTGCAGGTTCGCCGTCTTATTGGCAAAATACCTACTATTGCAGCCATGAGTTACCGCCACAGCATGGGGTTCCCCTACATTCTTCCTGAGGATGAATTGAGCTATACCGGTAATTTTCTCTCCATGATGTTCAAGATGACCGAGACGCATTACAAGCCGAATCCGGTTCTTGAACACGCTCTCGATGTCCTCTTTATTCTTCATGCCGATCATGAACAGAACTGTTCAACCAGTGCGGTTCGAGCTGTAGGCAGTTCAGGTGTTGATCCATATTCCGCCCTGGCCGCCGGTTGTGCAGCGCTTTACGGTCCTTTGCACGGCGGAGCAAATGAGGCGGTTATTCACATGCTCAAAAAAATTGGTTCTCTTGATAAGGTACCGGCTTTTATTCAATCAGTCAAAGATGGTGAAGGACGCTTGATGGGATTTGGACACAGGGTCTATAAAAATTATGACCCAAGAGCGAAAATCATCAAGGAAATTGCTTTTCACGTCTTTGAGGAAACCGGCCGCAGCCCTCTGCTCGATATAGCTTTGGAGCTTGAAAGAATTGCACTTGAAGATGACTATTTTGTTAGTCGTAAGCTCTACCCTAATGTCGATTTTTATTCTGGTCTGATCTATCAGGCTATGGGATTTCCTCTCGACATGTTTCCCGTACTTTTTGCAATCGGCAGGGTTCCAGGATGGCTCGCGCAGTGGACCGAGCAGGTCAAGGATCCGGAGCAGAAAATTGCAAGACCTCGCCAGATCTATCTTGGAGAAGAAGAACGGGCGTATATGCAGATTGAAAAACGTCCGAAAAACAGGATTGATGAGCAGAAATTTGGTGTCTGCAGACTGTAGTTTGTTGGAAGGATGAATCATGATCTAATTGATCATCCAGTTGAGCGGTTGGTTTAATTTTATGAACATATTGATATGTCGGTTACAACAAAAGATGTTGCTTATATCGCTGAATTGGCGAGGCTCAGGTTTACTGATGAGGAAATGCTGACAATGACCAGTGAGCTCAACAATATTCTTCACTACGTTGAAAAGCTCAACGAAGTTGATACCGAAGGTGTTGCTCCACTCAGCAGTATTCATGACCAGATCAACGTACTTCGCGAAGATGTTGAGCTTCCTGCACTTGCGTCAGCGTCGGTACTGCTGAATGCTCCTGATAAACAGGATCGCTTTTTCAAGGTGCCCAAAGTTATCGGGTAGATGCCGCCGGTGGTTGAGCTTCGCGAAAAAAACGGTAATGTGGTTTTTATCGTCAAGGCACAGCCCCGTTCTTCTAAAAGCAGAATATGCGGTGCTTATAACGGCGGATTGAAGGTGAACCTTAAAGCTGCACCTGTCGATGATGCCGCCAACAGGGAGTGCTGTGAACTCTTTTCCAAGGTTTTCCGCATTCCTCCATCGAGGGTACACATTATATCCGGCAACACTTCCCGCACAAAAACGGTGATGCTTGAAGGAATCAGCTCAGTTGCCGCAGCTCCCGTGCTCGAATCCTACTGTTGACCGGCTGCAAAACATGGCGTTTATGAGAGTTGTTATCCAGAGAGTAGTGTCTGCCAGTGTTTCAGCAACTGAAGGCCGGTATGCGGCAATCGGTCCGGGTCTCCTTGTCCTGCTTGGTATTGCGTCGGATGATGGGGATATCGATATTGAGTGGATGATCCGCAAGATAGCTGCACTGAGGATTTTTAATGACTCCTCGGGAAAAATGAACTTCTCGCTTCAAGAGACACAGGGAGAGGTCATGGTTGTATCCCAGTTTACCCTCTATGCCGATACAGGCAGAGGTAACAGACCGGGTTTTTCAGGATCAGCGAGTTTCGATCATGCCCTTCCGATCTATGATCGATTTGTCCGTAAACTTGAGCAAAAGCTTGAAAAGCCGGTTATGACCGGATGGTACGGAGCTGACATGCAGGTTACCCTTGTTAATGACGGCCCGGTAACGTTGATCATCGACAGTCCACAAAGCCTATGAAAGCTGTTATTCTTATTCCCGCAAGGCTCGAATCAAGCCGCCTTGAAAAAAAAATGCTTGCTGATCTTTGCGGGGAACCGCTTATTGTACGCACTTGGCATCAGGCGCTGAAATCCCGTCTTGCAGAAAGGGTTGTTGTTGCTACTGATAGTCCGGAGATTGCCGCTGTGCTCGAAGAGCGTGGGGCAGAGGTCGTTATGACCTCACCACATGCCAGCTGTGGCACCGAACGTATCGCTGAGGCAGCAAGGACGATCGGGGGAGATGTTTTTCTTAATCTTCAGGGTGATGAACCACTGATCAGCCCGGAAAATATCGATCTCGCTCTTGAACCTTTCTTTTCTCCGGCACCCCCCGATTGCTCCACACTTGTTTTTCCACTTCATCCCGATGACACGGCACAGATTGAGGATCCTCATGTGGTGAAAGTCGTTATGGACTCAAAAGGGTTTGCTCTTTATTTTTCACGCTGTCCTATACCATTCAGACGCAACAAGCTTTCAACGACCACCTGTTTCAGGCACATCGGGCTCTATGCGTTCAGCGCAGCAGTGCTGGAACAATTTGCCGGACTTCCGCCATCGATGCTCGAAGAGGCAGAATCGCTTGAGCAGCTTCGGTTGCTTGAAAACGGGTTCCGCATCCAGTGTATCAAAACGCTCATCGATAACCCGGGGGTTAATACTCTTGAGGATCTCGAGCTGGTAAGGAGAATAATCAAGGAAGCTTCTTCTTGCTGATCACAGCAGGAAGCACGCCATCATGAAACAGAAGTTCCACATCATCGGCCGGGTGCAGCTTGTTTGAACCGGTCATAAATTTCCCCTCTTTTTTGACAAGGACATACCCTCGTTCCAGTGTTTTTCTGTAATCAAGAAGCGTCAGCTGCTGGCGGACTGAAGCATAGCGATTTACTTTTTCACTATATCCGTTCTTGATTGTTCTTCCCATCAGATCAGCAAGAGAGTTGAGCCGATCATCAAACTGCTGCATCTGGATAAGAGGGCGATTGAAAGCATAACTGCTGCAGATGGAATAGACTTGACGGTCAGCGCCTTCCACCTTTCCGAGCAGCAGACTCTCCAGTCTTGCTTGCAGATTGTCGATATTCCGGATCAGCTCCAGAGTATCAGGAACTGCAAGCTCTGCCGCAATAGAGGGTGTTCCCGCTCTCAGGTCTGCAACCATATCCGCAATGGTCAGATCGGTTTCGTGACCGATAGCACTTATTATCGGTAGTGCGGAGTGATAAATGGCATTGGCAACAAGTTCTCCGTTGAAAGCCTGAAGATCCTCCAGTGAGCCCCCGCCACGGGCAATAATAATCACCTCAGGCCGGTGGCTGTTCTTTTTTGTGCTGTTGAAATAGGCGATGCCTGAAGCAACTGCCTCAGCAGCATTGATACCTTGAACACTTACCGGATAGAGAAGAACTTTTGCCGCAGGAAATCTTCGTTCCAGCACGTTGCTCATATCCTCTATCACCGCTCCGGTTGGTGAGGTGATGAGTCCAATGGTTTCGGGGATTGCAGGAATCGGTCGTTTTCTTTCGACACTGAAATAACCGGCTTTTGCAAGTTTCTGAAGCAGTTCGGCAAAAGCCTGCTGCAGCGCACCCTGTCCTGCTTCAGTAACCGATGTACAGATAAGCTGATAACGCCCGGATGGAGGATAGACCTCAAGGCGCCCTTCAGCGATTACATTCATCCCGTCCTTGAGCGAAACTCCAAGCCGGCTTCCAGTAGTTTTCCAGATCACAGCAGCAATCTGGGCACCCTCATCTTTCAGTGTCAGGTAGCTATGGCCTGAACTGTGCCGTTTGAAATTCGATATCTCGCCTTTGATCTTAACCAGTGGAAAAAGAGTCTCCAGCCCGGTTTTGATTTGCTGTGTCAGCTCAGTGACAGAAAGAATATCTACGTTCATTCCACGAAAAAAAGGATTGATAACAAAAAGAGTTGCAGCACAAATAAAACAAAACATTTTGCAAATCCCCCTGAGTTTTTTGCCCGATTCACTGAGTCGTCACGGTCATTTCGACTCAAGATGTAGCAGGTGAGAAAGCAATCCTGCTTCTGAGTTGTCGTGCTTAACAGGGGAAGTGTTATATTCTTTGTTATTAACCATACAGTGCAGAGCGCTCATTTCACCGAGAGCGACGTTATGATAAACAACGATCTGATAGAAGAACTGTCGGGATTGCTTGATCTCGACACGCAGGAATCCGAGCGGCTTCTATACGGCTTTTTCACTGCTATGGTTACTGAACTTCTTGCAGTCCGGAAACTTGCTGTAAAAGGACTCGGCTCGTTTACCGTATCGCATCTCCCTTTGAAAAAAGTAAGCAATGCCTCGGGTATAACGTACTCTCCTCCTTGCAACCGGCTGATGTTCGATAGTCAGATTTCAAGAGCAGATGATACTGTGCGAATTGCAGCGTCGGGGCTTTCGTTGAATACCTTGGAAGCCGAGCGTCTGGGCAGGGCGTTTGCCGTTGTTTTTTCCAAGGCGGTTAAACAGCAAAGAGAGATCCGGATCAATGGGCTGGGTCGATTTTCAAAAGAAGATGGTGTCTATGGCTTTATCCCTGAACGATCAATAGCAGTGCTTTTGAATCGCGAGTATCAGAATCTGGAAGACATTGTTCTTCCGCAGTACGATACTGCTTTGCATGTCAGGAACGAGAGAAAGACGATCCCATATGCAATTCCGCTCTCACTGCTTTTTTTTATCTCTGTATTGCTTGCTGTTCTTTATTATCGAAAACCGGAGGCTATATTTCCAGTCGCATCACTTCCATATACCGAAAGCAAGGTTACGCCTGCGGTTCATACAGAGAGAGTAAGGCTAGGGGAGCAGCCGGCTGAGGTGGTTAATGTTAAAGAATTGTCCGGAAAAGGTGCTGCTGATTCTTTGGTTCTCGAAAATGGCGAGTACACCATTGTTCTGGAAACGTTTCGATTGGAACAGACAGCCCGTAAAGAACGAGCCCGGTTAAAGGTAGAGGAGATTATCTCTTATGTCTGGCCGGGATCCGTTAACGGGATTAAATACTACAGGCTCATGACCGGCAAATTCTCAAGCCGTGACAGAGCTGGAGAGCATCTTAAAGGTCTGCCCAAAAAAATTGCCGGTAGTGCATATATCCAACAGGTGTTAAAGAAGGATGTTTTTTATGGAGAAAAAGGGTTGTAAGACGCTGCATCCCCAGTCGATGTGTCCTGCATTCGGAGGACTGAGAGTACTGACTAGAATTGATGGCGTTCAGGTTTGTCTTGTAGCAGATCAGGGTTGCCTTTACGGACTTACCTTTGTATCCCATTTTTACGCGGCACGTAAATCTATTATATCCCCTGAATTGATGAATGTACAGATTTCAGGCGGAACGATGATTGATGATCTTCGGCGTACGATTGAAGGTATTGCACAGGATCCGGCCGTTAGATTTATTCCTGTTGTCAGCACCTGTGTCGCTGAAACAGCCGGAATAGCTGAAGAACTTCTTCCGCGAAAAATCGGCAACGCAGAAGTTCTTCTGGTTCGCCTGCCTGCTTTTCAGATCAGGACGCATCCGGAAGCCAAAGATGTGTCTGTCGCAACACTTTTAAAAAGGTTTGCGCGGTTTGATGGCCCTAAAAAAGCGAAATCGCTGGTAGTTCTCGGGGAGATATTTCCTGTCGATGCCATGACTATCGGGGGGATTCTCCAGAAAATAGGAGTTGAATCAGTTATTACACTTCCCGGAACCGCACTTGAAGACTATATCGAGGCGGGGCAGGCAACTGCATGTGCGGTACTGCATCCGTTTTATGAAAGAACGGTCTCTCTGCTTGAAGAGAAAGGGATGCAGATTGTCAAGGGTAACCCGATCGGGGCGAATGCAACCGTGCAATGGATTCGACGCATTGGAGAAGCTCTGGATCTTGATCCGGTTATTGTACAAGCCATTGCTGAAGAGGAAGGGCAGAAAGCCAGGGATGTGCTTGCCCGGTTTAAACACCTTAAGGGCAAAGTGATCGTGGCCGGTTATGAAGGTAATGAACTTCCGGTAGTTCGTCTCCTGCTTGAGGCCGGTCTTGATGTCCCCTATGCATCAACCTCCATTGCCAGGATGGCACTTGTAGAGGAGGATCACAACGTGTTGTCGATGCTCGGCACTGAAATCCGATACCGGAAATATCTTGAAGAGGATATGCAGGCTGTGCTTGATTATGAGCCTGATCTGGTGATTGGTACAACCTCGCTTGACAGCTTTGCTAAAGAGCGCGGCATACCTGCGATCTATTATACCAACAACATCTCCGCCCGACCTCTCTTTTTTGCTGCAGGCGCAGCAACAGTCCTTGGTATGATCAGTGGGTTGCTTGGAAAAAAAGAGGTATTTCAGAAAATGAAAGAGTATTTCGAAGGATAGCCCTCCCTGTCATCTCGAAGCTTGCTGAGAGATCTCTTTTCCGATTTCTCTCAGCACTCAGAACTCAGCACTCAGTACTTTTGTTCAAACTTCCATGATCTCTTTCTCTTTCAGGACAATCAGGTCGGTAAGCTGTTTTTCAAACTTGTGCAACAGCTCGTCGGCATCCTTCTTTCCCTTGTTTTTATCATCCTCGCTGATTGCTTTATCTTTCTCGAGTTTTTCAATCTCGTGAATCATATCGCGGCGAAGATTGCGAAGGGAGACCTTTGAGTCCTCACCGAATTTTTTGGTGAGCTTGACAAACTCTTTCCTTCGCTCTTCAGTAAGAGGTGGTATACTGACTCTGATATTCTGACCGTCAGCAGCCGGGTTGAGTCCAAGGTTTGCATCGCGAATGGCCTTCTCTGTAGCTGAAACCATCGATTTATCCCAGATCTGAACCATCAGGGTATGTACGTCCAGAACCCCGACGTTGCCGACCTGCTTTAATGGCATCTGTTGGCCGTATGCTTCTACCTTGATACGATCAAGCAGAGTTGTTGTAGCCTTTCCTGTTCTGATCGAGGCAATCTCATGCTGAAACGCCTCGATAGTCTTTTTCATTCTAGGCTCAATTTTCTGATAAACATCCCTGACACTCATAGCTGTTTCAATAGGTTAGTGCTGGTTTGCCGAAAAATGCAACGTTCTTTATTGAGCGTTGGCCTGTCCAACTGTGGCTTTTGCAAAGCGCTTGTTGAAGCGTTCAACACGACCGGCTGTATCAACAAGTGTCTGTTTTCCGGTATAGAACGGATGGCAGTTGTTGCAGATATCAACCTTGATGGTTGGTCTGGTAGAACGGGTAACGAATGAGTTGCCGCAGTTTGCGCAGTTGACGGTAACCTCTGTATACTTTGGATGAATATCTTGTTTCATGACTTTCGTTGACTTTATCGTACAATAAGTGATATAACCGGCAATAAAATTGTAAAGGTGCAAATATACAAGAATTTCAATCCAGTTACAACCATTAATATGACCGGTTCCACCTCGATAAGTTACCTGAAAGGAGTAGGCCCAAAAAAAGCATCAACCCTGATAGAGGTTGGTATTGCTACCATCGATGACCTTTTTGATTACTTCCCGCGCCGATATCTCGACCGACGCGCCATGAAAAGCATTAAAAATCTTGTTGAGGGTGAAACAGTAACGGTTGTCGGTAAAATATTGAAAACCCAGATCGAGGGAGAGAGTCCCGGACGGTCACGATTCAAGGTATGGCTTGCTGATGCTACAGGCGTGCTTGAGCTCACCTGGTTTAAAGGGGTACGATTTTTCTCCCGCACCGTTGTTCAGGGGGAAGCACTTGCCGTTCATGGCAAAGTCAGTTATTTCGGGCATCAGGCGCAGATGCAGCATCCCGATTTCGATCGTCTGAGTTTGAATGCTCATGATGCCGGTTACGGAGAGTCAAGTGATTTTGACCTTTACAATACAGGCAAGATTATCCCTCTCTACCCTACAAGTGAGGCCATGAAACTGGCAGGTCTTACATCCCGGCAGATGCGCAATCTTGTAGTCCTGGCTTTTGAAGCTATACAGCCGGGCAGAGAGGAAAACCTCAGTACCTCCATTCTTTCGACGTACAATCTACTGACGCTTTCCGATGCATATCGTGAAATTCATTTTCCCTCATCGTATGAAGAGCTTGCCAGGGCCCGTTACCGCATGAAGTTTACTGAACTTTTTTATGCTCAGCTCTTATTTGCCCTTCACCACAACGAGATCAGGCAGATCAAATCTGCCGCCCGGTTCACTCATTCCGGGGTGGTCACTGAAAAGCTTTATGCCAGTCTTTCTTATGAGCTGACGGATGCCCAGAAAAATGCCATCCGTGAAATATACCGTGACCTCAAAAGCGGAAGCCCTATGAACCGTCTTCTGCAGGGAGATGTTGGCTCAGGAAAAACCATTGTAGCCATGTTTGCCATGGCTCTTGCTGCCGATAACGGCCTGCAGTCAGCCTTCATGGCTCCTACCGAGATTCTGGCAGTACAGCACTATCTCGGCATGAAGCGTTTTTTTCAGCCTTTTGGTCTTCAGGTCGGTATCCTGACGGGCAAACAGGGAAAAAAAGAGCGTCAGGCGGTTCTTTCAGCACTCAGTTCAGGTGAGATCAATATTGCTCTTGGTACTCATGCTATGATTGAAAAAGGAGTTAGCTACGCAGGGCTTGGACTGGTTATCATTGACGAACAGCATCGATTCGGAGTGTTGCAGCGCAAGGCATTGCAGGAAAAGGCTATAAATCCTCATGTCCTCCTGATGACGGCCACCCCCATACCGCGAACCCTGACCATGGGTGTGTTTGGTGACCTTGATGTTTCGGTCATCCGTCAGATGCCAGCAGGTCGGATCCCGGTGAAGACCTATATTAAGCATGAAAAAGAGAGCGGAAAAGTCTATGATTTTCTTCGTTCACAGGTGGCCGAAGGCAGGCAGGGTTATATTGTCTATCCACTTGTTGAGGAGTCGGAAAAAATGGACATGAAAGCTGCAGTGGAAAGTTATCATCACCTCTCTGCCGAAGTATTTCCTGACCTTCGACTTGGATTGATTCATGGCCAGATGACCCCTGACCAGAAAGAGGAGGTGATGGGGCAGTTCCGTCGGGGGGAGCTGCATCTGCTTGTGGGGACTACGGTTATCGAGGTTGGTGTTGATGTGGCGAATGCCACGGTCATTATTATTGAGCATGCCGAGCGTTTTGGTCTCGCCCAGCTTCATCAGCTCAGGGGACGGGTTGGCCGCAGTGAGTACCGTTCAACCTGCATTCTCCTCTATACCAAACTTACGGAGGATGCGCGTGAAAGACTTGCCGCAATTGAGTCTACTACTGACGGTTTCATCATTTCCGAAACTGATGCCCGAATAAGGGGTGCAGGAAATATTCTCGGAAAAGAACAGTCCGGAACCTTGAGTGGATTAAGGATTGCTGATTTGAACTGTGATTTTGATATCATGCAGTCAGCCCGCGCTGCGGCATTCAAACTTGTCGAACAGGATGGAAGGCTGCAGGATGCAGATCACAAGATGATCAGGAGTTATTATGAACGTTACTACCGGGAACGCTCTTCGCTGGCTGATATTGGTTAGATTTATTGAAACAGAAGGGAATACAGCAGTTTGAATATGAACATGAAAAGCCTGCATGAACCGGTCCCCGGTGGAGTTGTCACAGAGGTTTCCGGCGCATCATATATTGTTATTGCCGAAGACGGCACAGAATTTCGTGCACGTACCTTTCCCGGCACAAAAGCCGATAATGGCGATACCTCACTTGTCGTCGTTGGCGACAGGGTTGAGCTGAAATTGATTGAGACAGGAACTGCATTAAGTGAGGCAGTAATAACATTTGTTCACCCTCGCAGAAGTGCCCTGACAAGAAAAAGGGATGTACGCAGGAATCGCAGCAAGGAGAAAACTCAGGTAATCGCGGCCAATATCGATCAGCTGGTCGTTGTCGTCTCTGCCTATGACCCTCTGCTCAACACCCGCCTTATCGACCGCTACCTTGTCTTTGCCGAATCCGAAAAGCTTGAAACGATTATTGTAGTCAACAAAATAGATCTTGAGGACTCAACGGAGACCCGTGAGATGATGAAGCCCTACAAGGCTCTCGGGTATACGATTTTTTATACAAGTGCTGAAAAGAAACGTGGAATGAAATCTTTGAAGAAGGCTCTTGCCGGAAAGCTTTCAGCATTCAGCGGTCACTCAGGCGTTGGAAAGTCAACCCTGATCAATCAGCTTTTCGGCTATGAACGCTTAAAAACCGGCGAAACAAACTGGAAGACCGGAAAAGGTCTTCACACCACAAGTAACTCCGTTATGCTCCTGCTTCCCGGAGGCGGATATATTATCGACACTCCCGGCATACGAGAGTTTAATCTTTCAGACATCAACCGGGAGAACCTGCGTTTTTACTTTAAAGAGTTCCTTACCTATATGCCTGACTGTGCCTACTCTTCCTGCTCTCATACAGTGGAGCCTGGGTGCGGGATTCTGCGTGCGGTAGGGTCCGGCAATATTGATTCTGAGCGTTACGAGAGTTACCTTGCAATCTATGAAAGCATTGACAGGGATAGTTGAGACTTATCCTTTTGCGGTTGTCATAATGATTTCATCAACTCTTTTTGTTTCCGGTTTCAGTCATCATTGAACCATTTTGACCAATGATTATTACCGTCAATCCTGCCACAGAAGAACCGATTGCCGAATATCATACCATGACATCCGGTGAAATTCGGGAAGCAATAACCCTCTCCTACTGGGACTTTATTTCATGGAAAGAGTTTTCCGTCTCTGAACGCAGTGTCTGCATGAAGCGTCTTGCAAAGCTTCTTCGACTCGAAAAAGAGCAGCATGCAGCTCTGATCACTCTTGAAATGGGCAAACCACTCTCACAGGCAGCTGCGGAAGTAGAGAAATCGGCATGGGTCTGCGATTTTTATGCCGACAATGCAGCCTCTTTTTTAAAGCCCGAAGAGAGGGACCTGGATGGAGGTGTCAGGGGAGTGGTGAAATTCGAACCTATCGGCCTTGTTCTCGGCATAATGCCCTGGAATTTTCCATTCTGGCAGGTCTTCCGGTTTGCCGCTCCTGCGATGATGGCAGGCAACGGTATTATTCTTAAGCATTCACCAAATGTTACAGGTTCAGCCATTGCCATCGAACAACTTTTTTGCGATGCCGGATTTCCTGCACATCTCTTCAGCGCGGTGCATATAGCTCTGGAAGATGTTGACAGTCTGACCGGCTTCATGATTGATCACCCCGCCATTCAGGGCGTATCGTTGACGGGAAGCACTGCTGCCGGCCGGGCAGTGGCATCGAAATCAGGCAAAGCACTGAAAACAAGTGTCCTTGAACTCGGTGGAAGTGATCCCTACATTGTCCTCGATGATGCGGATATTCCTCAGGCGGTCGACATCTGTGCTGCAGCGCGTCTTCTTAATGGCGGACAAAGCTGTATAGCCGCCAAGCGTTTTATTGTGCAGGCCCGTGTTTTTGAGCAGTTCGAACACCTACTTCTTCAACGCATGCAATCGGCTGTGATGGGTGATCCTTTCGACCCCGCGGTCGAGGTCGGACCTCTTGCCCGTCACGACCTCCGTGAACAGCTGAACAGTCAGGTCACCAAAAGTGTTGCCGAAGGCGCACGTCTGCTTTGCGGCGGAAAAATTCCGGAAGGCAAAGGATTTTACTACCCGCCGACCGTTCTGTCCGGGGTTCACAAATGGATGGAAGTATACAGCGAGGAAACGTTCGGGCCGGTGGCGACCCTGATTGAAGCAAAGGACGACAGTGAGGCAGTTCTTATAGCGAATGATACTCCCTATGGACTTGGTTCAGCAGTCTTTTCCGGCAATACGGATAGGGCGCTTGCCATTGCCGATCAGCTCGATGCAGGCTGCTGTTTTATCAACAGTATGGTAAAATCCGATCCGCGGATGCCATTTGGCGGAGTTAAACAGTCAGGCTACGGCAGGGAACTCTCAAGTTATGGCATTCGTGAATTTGTGAACATAAAAAGCCTGTGCTACAAGGGACGGTGATTACGTCTTTTTACTCTTACATGCAAAACCGTATCCGATGTTGAGCCATCATTCATTGATTGTAGAGCTTATGCGCGCCAACCTTACCAGATATAACCAGAACAATTTCTAACTGTGGCTCTGTGTAGTATTCGGAGAACAAAAGGCTTTCGATTTGATGGATAGGAGTTAGCCCCGTTAACTGTACCGGACAATAGTAGAGATTTCTGGTTTCTTTTGTTGCTTTTCAATGAATTCCATGGGTGTCAGATCAAGGCAAGGAATTACAAAGAGGCTCAGTATTGTTTGTCTTTAACTCTAAAATGGCCATTATATAAATCGAAATAGATTACTCTATAAAGGCAAAAGGATAGAAAGTAACTGTCGGTGTAAAAGACATACCGGTATTCAAGATCTTAATGGAGTTCAAGACTGCGGATACTGACAGCCTGCAAGCTTATGGGGAATAGAGAGTCGTAAAAAAGCTTCTTATCAATAACGTTATGTCCCGGAAAAAAACCCTTGCATTCTTAACTACATTAATTAACAAAAAAAGGAGATGCCGATATGTTGGATGTTGAAACTCTTCGCAGATCAGTATCAGAGTGGAATGAAGTTCGTCATATAGATCCAACACTTACTGCAGACCTCTCTGGAGCAAACCTATCAAATACTAACTTGAGCCACGCAAACCTTAGTGGTATAGACTTCTCAGACGTGAAAATTACCGGAGCAAATCTAACAGGAGCAAACCTTAGCGAAGCAAACCTCATATTAACAGACCTTAGCGGCGTTGACCTCAGAGAGGCAAACCTTTCAGGGGTAGACCTTCGAGGAAAAGACTTTTGTGGTAAGAATTTGAGCAAGACAAATTTCACTGGAGCAGACCTTTATAAGGTAAGCCTAAGAGGGGCAAACCTTACAGGGTCAAACTTGAGTGGAGCAAGACTTGAGGAGGCAAAGCTGAGCAATGCAAACCTTGCAGCTGCAGACCTTAGTGATGCCAACCTAAACGGTGCAATTCTATTCGAAGCCGATCTAACTGGAGCAAAGCTGAATAATGCGGAAGTCATTAATGCGAACATCTGTATGGCAAAACTAAATGGAGCTGACTTCACTGGAGCAAACCTAAAATTTTCATACTTGGTAGATACCGACTTTACCAATGTAACAACTTATGAAGGTGCCAACTTATCAAAGGTATGTTTTACACGAGCAGAATTTTTTGATCAAATATCCAGAGGGGTAGATATGGACCATCTTGAACTTATAAACCCCGAAATGCGTCCACTGAGGTGATCTGCAAAAAGTATCAAATCCATTAGAGCAAAACCCAACACGGAAACGGTGTGGAATTTTCACCCTGCGGCTGGTTGTGATCTATCTATAGCATTACCCTATATCGAGACCTTCAGCAAGTATTTCCGGATCATTGATGGGCAGTAAGCAGGTATGGTCGATACAGAGAGATGCCTGCGGGTGGACAGCAGCAGTCTGAATGCTTTCCGGAAAGCGTTGTATGCCGGCCAGTTCATCCGACGCATGCATGATGACGTTTCCCGGCAGGTATCGCTTGTCAATAACGGCTCGCAGTTGAGACATCTCTGGCGCGAGGAGCTCTCCTGAAAGAATAACCCTGCTTTTCCTTTTGCGTGCAAAGTTCAGGGCAACCAGCATCTGTGGCAGAGCGTGGCTGTTTTCAGCAAGCATGTTGCCGCATGACTTGATGGTTTCTTCCGCCCTGATTGAAAACTTATCTTCTCCGGTTATCTCACTGAGCCGCAGAAGGTTCAGGGTACTGACAGAGTTTGCCGAAGGCTCCGCACCGTCATAATCTTCCTTGATTCTCAATGGTACTGAATTGTCATCAACAGCCGTGCTGAAATAACCTCCATGTGCAGGATCATAAAAAAGGCTGTTCTGCAGCTCAGCAAGTTCAAGAGCTGTCAGTAGATAGTGAGGTTCAAAAGATGCTTCGTACAGATCTATCAGCCCCTGCACAAAAAATGCATAATCTTCAGCTTTTCCCGCTATGGCAGCGTTGCCGTCTCTGTATCGGCGCAGCAGTCGACCGCTTTTGCGGTCATAGAGTTTATCAAGAATAAAGTCTGCAGCTCTCTTTGCAGCGTTAAGGTATGGCTCGTGATGCAATACTCTGTATCCCTTTGCCAGAGCTGAAATCATCAGGCCATTCCAAGCTGTGAGAATTTTATCATCAAGAAAAGGCCTCGGCTTTTTTACTCTTGCCGCATAAAGCTTTGTACGGGCATCATCCAGAAGTGCGTTGATTTCTTCGATTGTCTTTCCAAACCGATCTGCCGTTTCCTCAATGGTGGCCTGCTGCATCAGGATATTCCTGCCGATGAACTCTCCATGCGGATCGTGCAGTGCATTTCCCTCAACGCTGATACCATAGGTAAAGGAAAAGATTGCAGTGAGCGTTTCATCTTCGAGAATCTCCCGCAGTTCATCAGCACTCCAGAGGTAGAAAGCTCCCTCTTTTTTTATGGTGCCGGACTCGGTTTCCAGGCTGTCGGCATCTTCAGCCGAGTAGAAGCCTCCGTCAGGGGAGGTCATATCACACAGCACATAGTTAAAAATGTCCTGCGCTACACTCTTGAAAAAGGCATCGCCGCTGCACTGAAATGCTTCGAGATAGGAGACGGCAAGCTGAGCATTGTCGTAAAGCATTTTTTCAAAATGGGGTACATGCCAGCGGGCATCGGTGGAGTATCGTGCAAACCCTCCGCCGCCTTTACCTTCGACCCCGATATGGTCGTGAATTCCCCCTTCCGCCATTTTTTTCAGGGTATTGAGCGCCATTCCCAGTGCTTTTTTGTTCCCGGTATTGTATGCGTAGCTGAACAGAAAGTTCAGCAATACGGGCCGGGGGAATTTAGGAGCACCGCCAAAACCTCCAAACAGGGAGTCATAGTTGTTTTCAAGCCATACGAAGCATTTTTTCTGTGCCTCATCTTCTCCAGGGAGAACAGCAGGATTCCTGCTCGAACTGCGATCAAGAGAGTTGAAAAAACTGCAGGAGCTGTCAATAATTTTGCTTTTATCACTTTTCCAGAGTCGGGCTATGGATAAAAGGATGGTTTTAAATCCGGGCAGGCCATACCGGTCTTCAGGAGGAAAATAACTGCCCCCGTAAAAAGGTTTTCGTTCGGGAGTCAGCCATACGGACATTGGCCAGCCGCCATTTCCAGTGCTCGACTGAACATAGTTCATATAGAGACGGTCAACATCGGGAAGCTCTTCGCGGTCAACCTTTACCGAAACGAAATTACTGTTCAGCAGTTCTGCGATTTCTCTGTTTTCAAACGATTCCCGCTCCATCACATGGCACCAGTGGCAGGTTGAATAGCCCACGGAGAGGAACAACGGCTTATTTTCATGGTTTGCTTTTTCAAAAGCCTCGTCTCCCCATGCGAACCACTCTACAGGATTCAGAGCATGCTGGAGGAGATAAGGACTTTTTTCAAGGCCAAGCCGGTTCATTTTTCTATGTTCCTGGGTCACGGTGTTGTCATAGAGAGGTTACCTGTTGAGCAGTTTCAGCATCAGCTTATGCAGCTCAATCTTGTTGATAGGTTTGGTAATGTAGCCATCACATCCTGCTTTTTTTGCGTTTTCCCTCTCTTCTTTTGAGGTAAACGCTGTCTGGATAATGACCGGCAGGTCAGGTCGCAGCTCTTTAATAAGCCTCGTTGCTTCATATCCATTCATCAGAGGCATTTTAATGTCCATGAGAACGATATCAATCTCATGGTACTGTCGCACCATTTCTATGGCTTCCACTCCATTAACCGCAAAAATGGTGTTGATGTTTTCACCTGCCAGGTTTTTTTTGAGCAGCAGGCTGCTGACCGCGTCATCTTCGGCTATAAGAACTGTTATGGCTGGTGCAATAATGACCGGCTTCTGAATGACAGGAGAGGGAATCCGTATGTTCTGGGCAAAAATATGTCTATAGGGCAGCGTGAAATAGAATTCGCTTCCCTGCCCTTCTCGCGATTCGACCCGAATGGTGCCGCCCAGCAGTTCAACGTATGCTTTGGAAATGTTCAATCCGAGACCTGAACCCTCCTGATTTCGGGTTAAGGTGTTATCAACCTGATGGAAACGATGGAAAATCTTAGCTTTCATCTCAGGGGCAATACCGATTCCTGAATCGATAACATAAAATTCAAGGGTGCCGTCTATCCTGTTATAACCGAAATCAATTTCTCCGGAGCTCGTGAATTTCAGGGCGTTCTGGATAAGGTTTGTCAAAATCTGTATCAGCTTTCCACTGTCGGTTTCAATAACGCTCTCGCTGTCAGGAAGTCCAGTGGTATACTGCAATCGCAACCCTTTTTTATCTATTTCAGGTTTGAAAAAGGCATAGAGATCGCGCAGCAATTCGTTTACAGGAGTTTCGGATACCTGCAGCATGATCTCCCCGGCTTCGATTCGGGAAACATTAATAAGGTTATTAATGAGATTCAGCATGCGCACTCCGCTTTGCTGTATCAGGTCAATATAATCGGTCTGTTCTTCTCCGGTCAAATGAGGTTCTTTCAGCAGCTGGGCAAAACCGAGAATGCCATTCATCGGGGTTCGTATTTCATGGCTGATATTAGCCAGAAATGCTGACTTCAACCGGTCGCTCTCCTCGGCTTTTTGCTTGGCTGCAATCAATTCGGCAAACATTTTCTTCTGTTCAGTGATATCCACTTTCACGGCCACAAAATTGGTTATCACATTCTTTTTATTCCTTATCGCCGAGATCACGGCCTGATCCCAGTAAAGCTCACCGTTTTTCTTCTTGTTTTGCAGCTCACCATACCACACATTGCCTGAAAGGATGGTCTTCCAGAGCTCTTCATACACTGATGGCGGCATCAGGCCTGATTTAAGGATACGGGGATTTTGTCCTGTTGCCTCTTCAGTAGAATATCCTGTAACAAGGGTAAATGCCGGGTTAACGTATTCAATGTTGCCTTCAGGATCAGTAATCACAACGATAGCTGGACTTTGCTCGACAGCTACACTTAATTTCTGAAGTTGATTTTCGGCCAGTATGCGTGCTGTAACATCATGAATAATTGCATAGAGAATATCTTTCCCCTCAAGTTCAATCCTGTTGCTGAATACCTCAACATCACGGAGGGATCCGTCTGCTCTGCGGTGGCGGAATAAAAACTGGTTTTGCTTCGAGGTTCTGACTTTATCCATATTCACCTTCACCTCATCGGATGAAGCGCTGGTGATCTGCCGGATACTCATCTGTTTCAACTGTTCAACTGACCAGCCGTAAAACTCCGCAGCTGCATGATTGGCATCGATGATATTTCCTGTATCAGGGTCAAGAAGAATAACTATGGAATCGTTTTCGAAGAGTCTGCGGAACCGCTCTTCACTTTTTTTCAATGTTTCCTCAGATTTCTTGCGTTCAGAGATATCATCAAACATTGACAAAACATAGCCTTCTTGCGGACTGTAGAGTGAGACATCATACCAGTGGTTATCTGTCTCGAGGAAGATCTCGAACTTGTCGGGTATTCCTGTTTCAGCTACCCTCGCATATTTCTCGATGAACATTGGATTCGACTTGGACAGTCCCGGTCGTGTTTCCGTCATTCTCCTGCCAATAACGTCCTTCAATCCTGTCAGCTTTTCATAATTCTCGTTGACTTCCTCATAAATAAAATCAACATTGTTGTCTTCATCGGTAATCTTCCGGTAGTAAGCGTACCCATGCTGTATATAGGAGCCCAGATTACGATGGAGAACACTCTGTGCCTCTTTGTGTTTTGCCTGGCTGGAATTTATACTCCCCATATTCGTTCTGTCTGGCATTACTGATGACTTCCCTTCGTAATGGAGGGGTTTGAGAGTGTGAGAGATAAGAACCTTAAAAGACCTTTAGTCGTTCATAATAAAGCCATTGACTGCATGTGAGCAGCAAACCTCCGAGTTTTTCCAGGGCTGAGAAAACCGATACCTGAAACACATATTATCGAATCATTCCTGTTGGTATTTATTATAAGGTCAGGAGATTACATCGGGTATGTATCCTTGCAAGGCTTCGGTCGCATGTCTGCCTGATGGGAGCTATGAACCGGAATGATCTCCAAGATATTTGGCAAGAATATTTTCAAGTTCAGCTTTATGGATAGGTTTGGAGATATAATCGTCCATACCGGCACTTATACATTTCTCACGGTCACCAACCATCGCATGCGCTGTCATAGCCACAATTGGAACATCAGGTGTTACGCAACGTGCAGGGTCATTTCTAATGATTCTTGTAGTCTCATATCCATCCATTTCCGGCATCTGGCAATCCATTAAAACCAGATCGTATACCTTATTTCGCATAGCTTCAAGTGCTTCTTTCCCGCTGGGAACAACATCAGAAAAGAGGCCAAGTTTCTTAAGCATGGAGGTGGTAACTTTCTGATTTACCGGATTGTCTTCAACGACAAGAATATTAAATGTTTTAGGCACAGGTTCCTGTTCAGTTATGCTGTTATTTTCATACTGGATTTCTTGTGCAGGCTTTTCATTATTCAGAATATCAGCGATAGAGTCGAACAGCTCAATGCGTCTGACAGGTTTCTGGAGTAATTTGAACACCTGTGTACTGAAACGTTTTTTTATTTCTCCAAACTTGACGGGTGAAGCAAGCATGATGACCGGACAGCGGTTTGCAGCATAAACTGTGTTCATAAACAGGTCAAGTTCATCCCCGGATTTGTGCAGGTTATGTATATCAAGAACAACGGCATCCCACGACTCTGGATCACAATAGTTGTTATTGATCAAAGAAAGTGCTGTTTCAATGCTGGAAGCAGGGGTACAATCACACTGCCATGAATCAAGAAGATCACAAAGAACTTCGAGTGCAGTGGGATTACCATTGACGACAAGAACTTTTGTCCTGCCAGCTTCATTTCCCGATAAACAAAGCACTTCAGACGAAGTATCCTGTTTTTCAAGCATAATATCAAAGCTGAAAACAGAACCTTTTTCTGGTTGGCTTTTCACGGAGATGCTGCCGCCCATTTTGTTGACAAGATAGTTTGAAATCGACAACCCCAGACCTGTCCCTCCGTATTTCCTGGCTGTTGAACCGTCTGCCTGAATAAAAGGCTTGAATATTGAGCTTATACTCTCAGGCTGTATTCCAATACCTGTATCGGTGACTGTACACCTGACCATCACCTGTGTCGCTGTTTCCTTATCAGGTTTAATGCTCACGACTATATCGCCATGATGAGTAAATTTTACAGCATTACTGATAAGGTTGACAAAAACCTGCCGGATTCTTACAGGATCGCCTCTAAGGGCAAAAGGAAAATCTCTGCTGGTTGCAATCGTTAATTCGAGTCCCTTAACCTGCGCTGCAAAACCAAGCATTCCGCAAACATTTTCAAGCAGTTCAAGCAGATCAAAATCCACTATCTCGAGTTCAAGGCAGTTTGCTTCAATCTTGGAAAAATCCAGAATGTCATTGATGATTTCCAGCAGATTTTGACCGCTGCTGATAATGGTGTCGACATACTTGCGCTGTTCACTATCGAGCTTCGTATCCTTCAGTATGTCGGACATACCAATAACGCCACCCATCGGGGTACGGATTTCGTGACTCATATTGGCAAGAAACTGGCTTTTTGCCGCATTTGCTTCACTGGCTTCTTTTACTTTATCCTCAAGCTTGCGGTTTATATCCTGCAGCTCTTTTCTTGCAAGGTTAGCATCTTCAATAAGACTGAGCAGTACAGCCCTTTGTTGTTCCCGGTACAGGTTATTCTTCGCTTCATCATCATCATCATCTCCTTCGTCGGTATCTCTTTCGGCAAAAAACTGATCATCAATCATGGAATTCATCAGCAGATCGTCCGTATCGGGAGAGATGCCGTCAGCAATAGTACCGGTATATTTTCTGAGATCCTGTTTCAGCACTGTGACGAAAGCTTTCAGTTCGTTAATGCGTAGTTCTCTGCCGATCATAACACGGTTAAAGCGCTCAAGATCGTTCAGCATTCTCTTCAGCTCTTTTTCCATTCTCTTGCGCTCTGATATATCTGAAACAAGAATAGTGACAGAGGCTACGGTGCCATTGATCAGCGACGGCCCGAAACGTGATTCAATTTCCAGGGTTTCTCCATGAGGGAGAGAGAGTTCACACTCTATTATTGCCGGTTCTCCGGTCAGGAAAGCCTTGTCTATTGCCTTATGATAACTGTTATCATGATTGAGCTCAATGATATGGTCACAGAGATGCTCACCTGTCTGCAGCAGGTTTTTATAACCTGGCAGGGAACGGTTGATATAGGTTATACGGTGGTCGCGGTCAATAGCAATAATGGTATCGGTACTGTTGACAAGAATCGAATTGAGGGTATTCTGGCTTTCACGTAAAGAGGTTAATGCTTTTTCAAGTTTCGATTGCGACGATTCAAGCTCGAAATTTTTATCTTCGATCTGCCGTTTAACATCCGAAAGTTCGATTGATTTCCTGATCAGTTTAATATTCTGTTCAAGGAGAGCGGCCTGTTTCTGCAGAAGTTCCTGTTCTATGCGACTGCTTCGCACTGAAGCTTTTTCAAGCTCAATTATTCGCTGCTGAAGTTTAATGTTGTCAGATTTTATCATGACCTGTTTTTTTGGGGAAAAGGGTATGGCGGTAATCGACATGCATTATTCTTTTCCCAACACCCAGAGCACAACGGTTTCATTATGAAACTTTACCGATGAAAGTTCTTTTCTTGTTTGATCAATAGGGCCGATTTCTCCATAGGTATAAAAACCTATAAGAGGGACATCCGGACCGATACATTCAAGGACGGCGTCAACCTCCTCCTGTACCCGTCTGCCGAGAACAAGCTTTCTTCCTACACAGCTGAACATAATAATGGCCATCGGGGTTGCTCCTGCCAGTGCCTTTTTTGCCTGCGCTGCGGCTTCTCTCGCCCCGTTGATGATATCTCCCCTTGAAGCAGTTGTCAGCGTTACTTCACTTCCTTCAGGAATGGATGCTGCCAGTGAAATTGTTCCCTTTTCGTGGTCGACGGATAAACCGCAGCGCAATTGAAAGAGGCTTTCAGTGTTATCAACAGGATTACGGTCAACGATGCCGAACGGATATTCCAGGCACACGGCAGGAAGCCTTGAAGCCCTTTCTTCACCCAGAAAATCCTTATACATCTCAAGAGCCTTGGTGTGTTCAAATTCTTTCACCACATTTCCTTCAGATGAGGTACAGATAAAACTGTTTCCGATCGATGTAAAACCGCTCCGAACGCCAACGCCGGTTCTGAATCCTTTCTTTTTCATCACCATCAGACCTACGATGGTATCTTTATACACAACACCGTTATAATACTGATAGGTACATTCGAATCTTTCGTCATCACCGAGATAACCTCCGGTTATTTCAAAATCTTTACCTAAAACCAACTGCAGGCCTTCAAGAACCTTGAGTCCATCACCACCCATTCCGTTAGGAAAGACAAGAAGGGATGCATTGGGATCAAAGGCTGCTTTTTTTAGAATATCGTTCGCCATTGCCACACTGCATGCAGCTTCATCACTGCTCATATCATATCCTATCCCGGTCACAAACTCAAGATCTTCATTACTGAGTGCCATGACAACGACTGATCCAGTAGAAAAACCTGATGAGGAAATCTCTCCGGCCGTCGTTCCGCCAACCATTGGGATATCTTTGGCTACAGAAGAAATTCCTGCCAGAAGTTCACGATGATTGAACCGCATTGCGCCGAAAACAATCAGCACTTTGGGAGTTCCGTTAATCTTCCCGATAGCAATCTGAGCCGCTTCTTGTCCTGCAGAAAATGAATCAGGAAGCGAACAGACACCAACTCCTATAGTTTTGTCTGACATAGCGTACTTACTCCGAAGATCAATTGATTAACTGAATCTGCTGATATTGATTATCACTTGTTTCGCCTCTGGATACCAAACCGTAAGCCTTTTGCTTAAAATAAGTTAAAAGGCTACTTGTATACTGGGGATTGAAGACTGATATCTCATAGTATGGGGAAGCAGCCTATCTTTTTTAAGAGTACAATCAATACAGGCACACTTCAGTGAAATTCCTCATGAAAAGTAGGCATTTTTATAGATAAGGCCAAACGTCGGCATTACAGAGTAGAGCTGCAGCGGGCGCGGAATAGATGTAATCTGAATTGGATTGATTGACGGGTTTTGCAGCGTATGCTAATCGAAGCTGTCAGGAAAGATTGGTAAATAAAAACTCCTGGCTTTAGTGTTGAAACCAGAAGTTTTTAATGTGGACCAAATAGTGCTGCTGCTTAAAAGGAAACAGAGAGATCGGAAAGGTAGGTCTTGATTGACTGGTGTTTTCCCAGACCCAGTTTCTTATGCATCCTGTAGCGTATGCTTTCCATGCCTCGCGTTGATATACCGACAGAACGGGCAATTTCAATAGTATCGTAATTCAGTTTGACCAGGAGGCTTATTCTCAGTTCACGCTGATTGAGGTTAGGATGTTTTTTCTGTAATCTTGAGAGGAAGATAGAATCGGTCTCAGTCAGTTCAATATTCAAACGTTTTTCGATCGTTTCTGTTTCAATCAGGCTAAGGCATGAATCAGTCATAACTCTTTTTACAGCGGTATCAATTTCCAGGGCATGTATCTGGTCGAGAAGATTCCGCAACGTATTGGTTTTTTCAGCGATTGCCGTGGATACTCTCGTCAGTTCCATATCCTGAGTTGCAACTCTTGTTTTTAGAGCGGATATCTCTTTTTCAAAATCAAGAGTAGACTTCTGGTTCTGTATTGCTTCTGTTTTCATTGTATCATGTAGGTTATTCAATGTTCGAAGTAATGATGATGGAGGGAAGATATATTTTCTTTTTTCCTCCGTTTGATTCCCATTATTCTAATAAACGTAATCATTACTTGCACGACGTGTTATCGGAAGTAATATGGATTTATTTTATAAAATACCAATGAAATTCGTTTTTTCTGTGAAATAATACTTTTATGTGGGTTGTGAAGTACGCTGAAAAAAGTAACTGTTTATTGCTAATATGATGCTGCATCTTCCTTTCCTGTAAACCAGTGTGCTCTTATTTTTGTTCCTGTTTCTTTTCCATGGTTCTCTGCTATTTTGTTATTCAAGCATAAATGAACAGTTCGCTATGTGCATCAGAATTATTTTTATCTGTTATGAAAATATCTGTCGGTCTCCAATGGCAGAAGGAATATTTTCCTCCCTGCTTGCGAGGTATAATCTTCAACACCTGTTTTCGGTCAGCTCTGCAGGCACCGTCAGCTATCAGCAGGGTTCAACCCCAGATGAGCGGGCTGTAACGGTACTATCCTCTCTCGGTATTGATATATCTTCAGTTCGTGCACGTTGTATAGAATATCTGGATATGGGTGCCTATGACTGGATATTTGTTATGGATTATGAGAATTATGAAGAAATATGCCGCTCTTTCATTTCGCATCAAAAGCCAAAAGTGCATATGGTAATGGAGTTTGTAGAGGGTCGCTCCGACCAGGAAGTTCCCGACCCGTATTATGGAACAATTAAAGAGTTTGAAAGGGTAATGAATGATCTTGTCAGTGCATCTGAACAGATTCTTGTCCGGATGGCCGCAGAATACCCCAGTGTCGCATTGCAGTTATCAGGTGCATAGCAAACCACTTTTTTGCTTGTTTTCAGCATTCACTTATGAAGAACAGTTCTCGTTTCATTTTTATTTTCAATCCTGCGGCCAATAAGGGCCGGGCCGCAGGCAAGGCTTCATGGCTGAACGCGCTCCTTTCAGGTCAGGAAGACTCCCGCATGGTTACTACAACTCATGCCGGACATGCCGAAGATATTGCCCGTTCCTCGATTCATGGAAAAAACTGCCTCATCTCATGTGGCGGTGACGGAACGCTTCATGAAGTGGTTAATGCTGTTGCGGAAAAAGGAGTAACGGTCGGAATTTTACCGATTGGTTCAGCTAATGATTTTATTAAAACCCTGAATCCTCATCACCGCCCAAACCCCGGAATCAGTCATTTTTACAATGCGCAGAGTAAAAAGGTTGATCTTGGAAGTGTTTCCTTCAGCACTACCAGCCATAGATACTTTATCAATTCTCTAGGTCTCGGTTTTACCGGAAGAGTAGCGAAGGCCGTTAAAGGTGCACCATGGTTAAAAGGAGAGCTTTGTTACCTGTATGCCCTTTTCACTGTGCTTGCAGGCTATACTTCTGTCAAAATGAACATTAAAATTACTCTGGAAGACTCCTGTCTGGAGCTTAATGAACCTGTTTTTGCTTTTTCAGTTTCAAATGGAAAAATCGAAGGGGGCAAATTCAAGATTTCGCCTCATGCTGAATTGTCTGATGGATTGCTTGATGTGTGCATTCTCAAAGCTGTCACAAAACTTGAATTTTTCCTTTATGTGCTTAAATATCTTAATGGTACCCATATAAACGATCCAAAGGTTCTTTATTGTAAAGCGAAGGCCGTGGAGTTGACAATGGCAACTGTGGATGTCATGCATCTGGATGGGGAAGTTTATGATAACATTCGGGGGAAAATCGAAATTTCTGTTGTTCCGGAAGGACTTCCTGTGCTTTATGATCAACACATATTAGCATGATAAAGAACGATTCACTTTACTGCTTTACAGCGTATTTAACGAACCTATAATGGTTTGTTTCGCAAGGATTGTGTATTGATTAAAGGCCGTGAGCTACGCTGACTTTTTTTATATTTACTTGCAGAACAAGGAAAAAACTGTTTTTTAGTGGGGTCTTCTGATGATTTGCGATATAGTGACTGGAGCAGCCTTTAACGTATAGGTTATGTAATATCATGCAGGTTATAGTTTTTGAAGATACCAAGGTTCCTGAGCTGAAGCCTCTTGTTAATCTTAAGCCGGTTTATGGCCTCTCCACCGGCTTTCGTACCCTTCAGGAAAAGCTCGAGCATTCGATAAGGGGGCAGGTGAAGCTCACCTGGCATCTAAGACGCTATCTTGCTTCATATTACGGCGAACAGCATCCGGCATCTGTGATCAACAAGGTTGAAGAAGATGACATACTTCTGGTTAACGGACGTCTGGTCTGGGGAACAGCTGTCACTCAAATAATAACTGAAGGTGTTCTTGAACCCGGTAAAGCATATATGCAGGGCGATGATCTGCTTTTTGCCAGAGTTCATCGCACTCTTATAACAAACGACAGCGGCTTGTTGCCTGATTTGATTGACACCTTCCGTCTTGCCGGAGAACTGGTTGTTGAGTCGGTCACAGGGTTCAGGGTTATCCGTCATCTCTGGGATGTGATAGCGTTCCATCCTGACGAGATAGTGCGTGATGCCGAAACGCTGGAGCTTGGCCGTATTGAAGGCAGTGTCCACACTTCCGCCTCCATAGTCAACCCATCAAACATCTATGTGGCTCCTGGAGCAGTTGTTCGTGCGGGTGCGGTGCTTGATGGAGATGAGGGATTTATTGCTGTCGGGGAAGGCGCGATTGTTGATCCGCAGGCGGTGCTTATGCAGAATGTTTTTCTTGCACCCCATTCGAGAGTAAAAACAGGAGCAAATATTTATAGCAATGTAGCTGTAGGAATTGCATCTAAAATTGGCGGTGAAGTCGAGGATTCAATTATAGAACCGTTTGCCAACAAACAACATGACGGTTTTCTTGGGCACTCCTATATCTCTTCTTGGTGCAACCTTGGTGCCGGTACGAATACGAGTGACTTGAAAAATAACTACAGTCCGATCAAGCTTCTTCTTAACGGCCGGGAGGAGATGACTGGTTTGCAGTTTCTTGGCCTTTTGATTGGTGACCACGGTAAGAGTTCTATTAACAGTATGTTCAATACCGGCACGGTGGTCGGTACTGCAGCCAATGTTTTTAACGCTGGATTTCCTCCAAAAGAGGTTCTTTCTTTTTCATGGGGAGGAAGCGCAGGCTTTGAAACCTATGCGATTGAAAAAGCTGTTGAAACAGCCAAGAAAGTTATGGAGCGTCGCCACGTTGTGATGAGCAGCGCTTACGAATCCATGTTTCGATACGTGGCTGCAATGGAGGATTCAGGTCGATTATTTGTATAACTTTTAAGCATGAGTATGCATGATTCTTGTTGTTGATAATTATGATTCTTTTACCTATAACCTGGTGCAGTATATTGGCGAGTCGGGGCAAACCGTTGAGGTATACCGCAACGATGAACTGTCTGTAGCAGAGATTATAGAGCGCAACCCTGAAAAGATTGTTATTTCGCCAGGTCCGGGCACTCCTGATGATGCAGGGGTATCGGTGCAATTGATTCATGCTGCAAAGGGCAGGATACCTCTTTTGGGGGTTTGTCTGGGGCATCAGTCTATTGGTGCTGCTCTTGGTGGAAAAGTGGTTCGAGCCGCCAACATCATGCATGGCAAGACCTCCATGGTTTATCACGACAACGAGGGAATATTCAGTGGTGTTGACAATCCATTTACAGCAACAAGATATCACTCTCTCATTGTTGAGCGGGAGACACTTCCCGATACACTGGTGATCCGTGCCTGGACTGAAGACGGGGTGATCATGGGTATGGATTCGGAGCAGTTGTTACTGTATGGAGTACAGTTTCATCCCGAATCAATCATGACTGGAGAGGGTAAAAAAATTATCAGGAATTTTCTTGAATTGAAGACACTCCAGGAAAAGCGATAGAGATAATCAAAGGGTTTTATCCTGATGGGTACTCCCTGAATTTTTAAGGTGAGGTGATGGTTCATGTAATGACCTGTTGAACCATTGCGTCAGGGTCATTTGTTCCCGGTTATTCAACTGCGCTTCAGGGTTAAAGAAAAAATAAAGTTGCTGATGACCCGGCCCTTCCGCAATAGCCCTGATGATATTAGCTTGTTGCGTTTTGAGTTGTACATTTGTTTCATTGTTCCAGCTTGAAAAATTTAAAACGCTCCGTCCTGAAGCGACCTTCGATGATAACAGCCAGGATATTGGAGCTATATAGGCAGTTCTTCTCCATCTGGTTTCATTAGAGTGGCAGTTGTAGCATGCTTTTTTAAGCGAGCTTTTTACGACGGGTGGAGTCTGAATCTCTGAAACGACTGGTGGATTAATGCGGTTCAATGGTACGAATTGCATAAGCAGAAGAGAGAGAACAGTCCAGCTGCCTATGGATTTTACAGAGAGAGTCATTGTTCCTGGAAAATTCTGATTGTATCTCTTATGGTATTTTATAATCTTAAGATAGTGTTATCGTGATATTTCCCTGTGAAAAAGCCGTATGGTATCATCTTCCTCAAATCAGGGCCGATCTTGCTATTGAGCTTGTGAAAACGGGAATGACCCAGTCGCAGGCTGCTAAAAAACTTGGTGTTACTCCCGCAGCAGTATCACAGTATATCCATAAAAAACGGGGCCTTCAAACCCCCAAGAGCAGGATATACCGTCAGGAGATAAAAGCTGCGGTTAAAAAAATCTGCGATGATGCCTCCTCTGATGATCTGCGTCTTCTTGTATGCAACTGTTGTCATATGTTACAAAAGGACGAAGAAAAAAAGTCGGTTGATACGAAGCCGTAATTTCGCTGTATGGCACTTCTGCCGGGTTTTTATAGAAAGAAATCCGGCGACTCTTTTTTTTTGTTATAACTCGACAATGATATGCGATTCAGTTGCATGACCGCTTAACAGGTTTTTCAGGTTGTCGATGAGTTCCATTCCGTACTTGTTGAGATAATAAAAAATGTTAATCATCCTTTCCTGAGGCACTCCTTCCGGAAAAAGTGCGGTTTCAGCTTTAATGATCTGCTCAAGCAGTTCTTCGTGTTTGCGCCTGCTTGCCTTCCATGCCTTCTGTTCAATACCTTCGATGATTTTTGTTGATTGAACAGTTGAAGAGGCTAACAGTGGTTCAAGAGTAGGGTCGATTTTCGAAAGTGCAGGACCAAGAGTTGCAAAAGATCGACGAATTTCCTCCTTTGCCTGTTCGAACAACGCATCAAGCTGAGGGTTCTCAGAGATTCCTACCGCATTTTTTTTCACCTGCTGAAGGTCCCTGAATACAGCGAGGTAAATCTGTTTACGCGAAAATCCCGGCTTCCCGATGACCTTGAGCAGTTTGTCCATGATTCTGTTGATTTTCGGCTCAACCAGCGTAAAGCTTCCCCTGGGGATAATAAAAGGCATGGAAATGCCGAAGTGCTCGTAATTTTTCCGGTACTGAGCCAGATAGCTTATTTCCCCGGGACCTGCGATGCATGCAAAAGTCGGCAGTACGTAATCCTGAACAATTGGTCTGAGAACAACATTGGGACTGAACCGTTCAGGTTGATCCTGACACAATTCAAGTATCTGGTTTTTTGAATAGTGCTGTTTTTCGGGAACAATGGAAAAAGAGTCCTCAGAAGGATGCTCTATTTTTTGACGCTGTCCAAGCTGGTTGATATAAAAAAGATTAACAGTTCTGGGTTTTGTCTGTGCACTGTAGCCCAGATTTTCCAGCCGGGAACTCTGCGAAACAACATTATAGGAGGATGCCGGTGATGTTGAGAGCTCCCGCAGAAAGACAGGGGCCGAAAGCCGCTTGAACTCGGGGTCCTGGCTTGACAGCAGAATCAGAGGCTGTTCCTTGAAGAGCTGCATCATTGTTTTTGCAAAGCTCATTTCGAAGGTGCTTCCCGGATAATAGCACTCTTTCAGGATATCTGATATACTCTGTTTGTAGGTCGAATCAGGCAGGAGCTCAATAAAATGCTCCACGGTGTGTCTGATCTCTTCGCCGAAACTGGTATTTGCTACCATCTGGTCGGGAAGACGTTTGTAGGGTTCCTGGTTGAAGTGAACAATCTGGTTGTCAGAAAAAATAGCGGTGTGAGCCGATTCAGCGTAGTCATGATCTTCACCTTCCAGCCAGAAAATCGGCACAAAATCGTATTCAGGAAATAATACTTTCTGGCGTTCTGCAAAGATAATAGCCGTAAGAGCTTTATAGATGGTATAGACAGGTCCTGTAAAGAGTCCGAGTTGCTGCCCGGTAACCACAGCCATACATCGTGGAGATCTCAGCTTTTCAATCTCACGCAGTTGACGTTCTGTACACCCATAGCTGCGGTTTTGTTTTGCAAGAATTTGTGTAATGGTCTCCCGATCAAATGTTCTTGACCCGAGCATCCCAAGCTGTCGGTAGTAATCAGCCTCTTTCTGGTAATCAAGGTGAAAACACTCCGAAATCAATTCTGAACGTTCGGGCCCTTCTGATGTATAGTCCCGGAACAGCTTTGAAAACCCCTTTTTGGGGGTCAGAATATATTTGTAATCAAGCAGAAAGGTGTTCACTCTTTTATTTTTGCAGGTTCCATTGTTCAAGTGTTCCGATAAATCCATGGCTAGTCAGATCGCACGAAAGCGGGGTAATAGCTACATAGTTCTGCCGGACAGCAAATTCATCCTTGCGCATATCTTCATCAAGCAGCTTCAGCGTTCCGCTCAGCCAGTAGTAAGGGTTGTTGAACATATCGTTTCGCTCAATAGCATCTTCTTCCCAGCGCGATCGCCCCTGTTCAGTCACCACAATCCCTGCAATCTGCGATTCCGGTACATTGGGGATATTGACGGAAAGAATCGTATCAGGTGGAAGTCCTTCAAGAAGCACTTTTCTAGAGAGTTTGCGTGCAAATTTTGCAGCATAGGTAAAATCGGCATGTTCATAGGTTGTCAGTGAAAATGCTAACGAGGTGATTCCCTGGATAGCTCCCTCCAGAGCTGCAGCCACTGTCCCCGAATAGAGGGTGTTTGTTGCGGTGTTGCTGCCGTAGTTAATCCCCGATACGATCAAATCAGGTTTTGATGGTAGAATATGGCTGAGTGCGACCTTGATGCAGTCTACCGGCGTACCGGAAACCGTATAACCGAAAAACCGATTGTTTTTTAAAAACTTTTTAATTCTCAGCGGAACTCCGAGTGTCATGGCGTGACTCATGCCGCTATGCGGTTCTGCAGGCGCAACAACAGTAACATGGCCTAATTTTTTCATCGCAGCTGCTAGCGCATGAAGACCTTCGCCTTCTATGCCGTCATCATTACAGACAAGTATGTGAGGTTTTTTTACGGTGGTCATGCTATGGCTGTTCCTTGATCATGCGTAACTTTCTGTTTCGAAGATATGAAGGTGCGTAAAAATACAAAAAAGTTATGCTCAAAAGTCATGACCGAGACTGAAATAAAAGATTGTATCAGCAAATCCAAGCGATGAAGAACCGCTATTCGTCGCGGTATTAAGAAAAGCGAAAGCTTTTGAAACGGTGAACCTTGCCGGACCGAGAGGTGTTTCCCAGATCAGACTTGTTCCGATTCCGTGAATAAGTTGACCGAAAGAGATATCATCCCGGTCATTCCAAGCATTTCCCACATTGTAGTGGAGTACTATCGAAGTGGGAAAAAGCAGGGCGAACGATGGCTTGTAGCGTAAATTTATTCCACACGCTGCAATATCGTTACCGGGAAGGTCATTTTCTTTCAGTCCTATAAATCGTTGGCTGTAACTTGTTCCGGGTCCTCCAAGGAAAAATTTTTCTGAAAGAGGCACACTGATACTGCTCAGTCCGAATAGTCCGGAAAGCTGCAGTGTTACCTGGTTTCCCAGCTGGATATTTTCTTCGTGGATGCCTGAAATCTGCCAGAAAACATCATGGACTCTGAACGATTCTGCAGAATTTGAGTATCTGAAATTTGTATAGTTGCCGGAAGTGGGAATCAGAGGGTCATTTCTTGAATCAAGGGTAAACTGCGTGCCGATTGAGAGAATATTTTTATTCGCTGTTGTCAATGCTCCTCCATTTCCCTGTTCGGCATAGGAGAGTGCGTTCTGGTAGGTCATATCAACAACAAATTTTCCGTTTTTATTGATTCTTGTTCCAAACCCGGAGCTTATTCCGTATTTCTCGATTCCATAGGTGCTGGTTTCATTTGCATGTGAGTCGAACAGTGCTTTTGAAAAGGGGATGACGCGATTATCAAAGAGATGCTCGTCATAAAAAATACGGGATGACATCGTAAAGTGAGACGACCCTATACGTGGAATATTAAACTCAATGTTTACCAGATTGTTTCTTTTCCCCTCTTTAACCCATCCTCCGATTGAGCTGGTTGTTCCCCAGAGACTTTCGTTTCTGAAATCAAGGAGAAACTGGGCATTGTTTGTTTCATCATATCGCAATCCGAGTCTGAGTACTGAGGGGGGCTTTTCTTCAAGCGAAAACCTGAGCAGGGTATTCCTTCCGGTATTGTATGATGCTGGTGATTCTGCGGAGAGTGAAACGCAATTGAATGCACCCGTATCGTAAAGATTATCAATAGACTCTTCAGCCTTTTTGTAGCTCAGTGCCTGTGTCGTATCAATTTTTATTTCCCGCTGTATCGAAGTGATTCCCGTAATGTTTTTGTTCCGTTGAAACTCGATGCCATCCGGCTTTCCGGAAGAGAGCTTAACGTGTAGAGTACTGCCTCTGAATGAGGTGCTTTCGATAGTGACAAGAGAGAATCCTTTGCTCCGATATGTATTGATCAGTGCTTCCAGAGCCATGGTTCCCGCTTTGTTGGTATAGAGTTTTCCGGTTACAGGTTTGAAACATGATACTATTTCCTCTGAAGTAAGAGCATCGATTGGTCCTCCCGTGACGACTGTTTTCTCTATTCTGGGAAGCGGATCGAGGTGAAATACTGCTTTTTTGCTACTGTTGTCCAGTTCAGCATAACCTCTGGTGAAAAGATCTGTTGCAAGTAGGTCGTGCAGGGTTTTCACCGGTTCGGAAGCATGACGTACAATATCGGAACCAATAAGGTACTGCTCTCTGAACTCCGGACTTTCTTCCGGAAACAGGATTGTTTTTGTATATCGTCCGATAGCGGCACTGCGGGAACTCTCTTTTTCTATGCTCTGTTTTATGGTGTCCGCGAGTTCTTTTCCCTTGGTATAACCCGCCTCAATAAGAGAGGTGATATCAGAAAAATCGGTAGCCTTATGGTTATCAAGATCAGGGGTAATGATCATATCTGCCTTTGCAAGCTGTGCAGGATACTGCAATTTTGTCAGAATTGTCATGGTCTGATCGGCAGCTTTCCATGGCAGATCAAGCTCAACACCAGTTTTGTACATGCTGCCGTGGGTATCAACGGCAATTTTATAGCGTGCGTAGAAGGTATCAAGTTCATCGACAGGCAGATTTGCAACAAGGCCGCCATCAACAAGCTCATATCCGTCACGTAGTACTGGGTCAAAAAGAATCGGCAGGGTACTGCTCGCCCGCATTGCCTCAGACAGGGAGCCGGAAGTAAGCGTGATTCGATTGCCTGATATCAGATCGGTCGATACCGCTCTGAAATTGACCGGTAGAGAGGAAAAATCACCTCTGGGCTTATAAAGACCGTTCAGCGTCAGAAGATCGAGGGTTTCTGCTATCTTTTGAGCGGAATTAAGCGATTTCGGCATGAGCAGTTTCAGCTTTTCGAACCTGAGTGCTATTGATGCCCGGTCCCGGATTCGTTGCTGTTCTAGAAAAATATTTGATCGGGAATAATCATTATTAAAAGAGGTAATGGCTTGCCAGGGAAGGGAGTGAGCTATTTCTTCCAGTTTATCCCCGCTGTACCCGCAACTGTAAAGGCCTCCGATAATGGCGCCTATGCTTGTGCCTGCAATAAAATCAACCGGAACGCCCTTTTCATCAAAAGCTTTAAGGACGCCTATCTGTGAAAGGCCGTTGGCACCTCCGCCCGAAAGTGCAAGACCGACTGTTTTTCTGGCTGGCCTCATAAAGGGACGAAGAGCAAATCGATGCTGAGGAAGTTCAAGCGTATCGGGATAGACGATTGTTGAAGCAAAAGCAACGCCGGGTGCTGTCATTGCCGTCAGAAAAACGGTAATGAGTGCAGAGATGTAAAAAACTATTCTTACGTTCAACAATGTTTTCGCTCCTAGTTCAAAGACTTGTGACAAGAGACCTGAATAGGCTGTTTTTGAGTTCTCATGCGGACTTTATATCTTGAACTTTAATGTATAACCTTTACTCCTAATTGTGAAAATGGCTTGGTTCAAACGGGTAAAACCCTCAATACGTCCGACAGACAAGCGTGATATGCCAGAAGGATTGTGGTGGAAATGTGAAGAGTGCGGTGCGATGCTCCATAAAAAACAGCTTGAAGATCATTTCTTTACCTGTTCGGAATGCGATCACCATTTCAGAATATCTCCGTATAAGTATTTTTCAATTCTTTTTGACGACGATCAGTATATCGAGTTTGATGACAAGTTGCGTGCAGCAGATCCTCTTGGTTTTACTGATACCAAAAAATATCCGGACCGTGTTCACGATACTATAGAAAAAAGCGGTAAAACTGAGGCCTGCCGAAATGCTCATGGCATGAGTGGCGGGCAGCAGCTGGTTATTTCAGCCATGGATTTTGGTTTTATCGGTGGTTCCATGGGGTCGGTTGTCGGCGAAAAAATTGCACGTGCCGTCGACAAGTCGCTTGAGCTTAATGCGCCTCTCTTGGTTATTTCCCAGTCAGGCGGTGCCCGAATGATGGAAGGTGCTTTCAGTCTTATGCAGATGGCTAAAACAGCAGCCCGTCTTACCCTCCTCAATGAGAAAAAACTGCCATATATCTCTCTTTTGACTGATCCTACCATGGGAGGTATAAGTGCCTCCTTTGCCATGCTTGGCGATATCAATATCAGCGAGCCTAAAGCCCTTATCGGCTTTGCAGGTCCCAGGGTGATCAGAGATACCATCAAAAGGGATCTGCCCGAAGGATTTCAGCGAGCCGAATTTTTATTCGACCATGGATTTCTCGACCGTATCATCCATCGGAGGGAGTTGAAAACCCAGCTGGTCAGTCTGCTCAGTATGCTGAAAGTTTAAAGCCAGCCAAGTGCAGCTGCAGTAACAGGGAACTGTGCGATGAAAATCTTTTTGATTGCAATGGCAATTTCCCTGTGTTCTTTTTGTGTGCTTTTGTCAGTCCGTACCTCCAGATAGTGGATCCAGCTTCTCACAGAGCCCTTCATATAGAGTTTTGTGCGGGTTGCGAGTGGCAGAAGCACTCTTGCGCACTCCTTGGCAATTCCCTTTTCAAGAGCGCTCTTATACTCTTCAAGTGCTAAACGCGTAACTCGATCCTGTGAATCGTCAAACCATTTTTTTGTCGAGTCATCAAGATCATCAAGTGAGTTCTGCCGGTTTTTGCTGTCCTGTCGTCTCGGCTGGTATCGTTCGATTTCCTGTGCTTCAGCGTACCGTTGTGAGAATTCCTGGAACTGAAAGCTTTTGTGCCGGAGAATCTGGGGCGAAATGGCTCTCGAGGTCACAATTTCAACACTCATATCCACCATTTCAAAGACGCTCCAGTGTTTGTGCGTAATGCAAAAGGCGAGCAGTTTTTCGTAATCAGGCGTTTCCTGATGTGGGCTTGATACTCGTGCGCAGTAAGCGATAAGTCCTTCAGGAGTAAGGGGCTGGTTTTCAACCTGGATAAGCGGAGCTGTGACTGCAATGAGGCGTACCTGCATGTTCCTCGATATTTTTAAGCATTGATTTTTTACAATCTGAAATTTAATGCCATTTTGGTCAAAACCATCCTTTTTTGCTAATTGGAACCGGATTTCTTGATTTGTTGTTATCACTACGTATTTTAACACTATTTCTATCCGGAACTCAGCAATTGGGATGAATGGGCAATAGCAATCCCCGTTGCAGTCTGATTTTATTAAAGGCTTTCAAAATTCAAACGACAGGGCAGTTATGGCAAATATTAATTTTGGTTTTGAGCATCATGCCAAAAAAATGTATTCGGGAGCTATAGAAGAGAGTATCACCAACACTCTTGTTCCCATGGTTATAGAAACTTCAGGGCGGGGCGAGAGAGCCTTTGATATTTTTTCAAGGTTACTGCGTGAACGTATTATTTTTCTTGGCAGCGGCATTGATGAACATGTGGCAGGACTCATCATGGCCCAGCTTATTTTTCTTGAGTCAGAGGATCCGGAACGTGATATATATATCTACGTGAACTCCCCTGGCGGAAGTGTATCAGCGGGACTCGGTATTTACGATACCATTCAGTATATCCGTCCCGATGTTTCAACAGTCTGTGTCGGTATGGCAGCAAGTATGGGAGCATTTCTTCTCGCAAGTGGAGCAAAAGGCAAGAGGGCCTCGCTGCCTCATTCGAGGATAATGATTCACCAGCCCTCCGGTGGTGCGCATGGACAGGAAACTGATATTATTATTCAGGCTCGTGAAATTGAAAAGATCAGGCACCTGCTTGACGAACTGCTTGCCCACCATACCGGTAAGGACGTGGTGCAGATCAGGGAGGATTCAGAAAGGGATCGCTGGATGAATGCACAGGAAGCGCTCGATTATGGTCTTATTGACTCAATTTTCGAGAAACGCCCGATGCCGGAAAAGAAGGACTGATCCGGCCTATCCGTTTATTCACATTTTTACTTATCAGCAGTAACCGATTTTTTTATCATGAGCGATCCTACGGTATCATTCAATCTGGAAAAAACCTATAACCATCAAGAAGTAGAAGACCGCTGGAGAAGTTCGCACTGGGAGGCAACAGGGAGTTTTCATGCCGAAAGCTCCCGTGTCCTCGAAAACGGAAAAACTCCCTATACCGTCCTTATGCCTCCCCCGAATGTTACGGGAAGTCTTACGCTCGGGCATGTGCTGAATCATACGCTGCAGGATATTTTTATTCGTTACAATCGAATGACCGGCCATGAAGCTCTATGGCTTCCCGGGACCGATCATGCTGGAATAGCGACACAGACGGTCGTTGAAAGAAAGCTTAAAGGCGAAGGAGTCACACGTCACGATCTCGGACGGAAGGAGTTTCTCGGCCATGTATGGCAGTGGAGGGAAGAGTACGGCGGTCTCATTCTCAAACAGCTTCGTCGTCTCGGCATTTCCTGCGACTGGCGACGCAATCTCTTCACGATGGATGACAGTGCCTCACAGGCAGTTATCAATTCGTTCATTACACTGTATCGTGATGGATTGATTTACCGTGGTACCCGCATCATTAACTGGTGTCCGGTCTCACAGACAGCTCTTTCCGATGAAGAGGTTATCATGAAACCTCGCCGGGATAATCTTGTCTACGTGCAGTATGCCCTTGTCCGCCATCCCGGTCGATACATTACCATTGCGACGGTAAGGCCGGAAACTATTCTTGGCGACGTTGCCATCGCTGTTAATCCGCAGGATTCCCGTTACCTTGATCTTATAGGCGAACTTGCCATTGTTCCTGTTGCAGGAAGGCATATCCCCATCATTGCTGACGATTATGTCGATATTGAGTTCGGTACAGGTGCATTGAAAATAACTCCTGCACACGACGCCAATGATTATGAAGTCGGCAAACGGCACAATCTTCAGGCAATATCGGTCGTTGGAAAAGATGGGAGAATGACCGATGTGTTTGGATATGCCGGAATGGACCGGTTTGAGGCGCGCACAAAAATTCTCAAGGATCTCGAAGAACTCGGCAATCTTGTTCGTGTTGAAGAGTACGAGCACAACGTGGGTTATTCCGAACGCGCGGATGTCGTTGTTGAGCCATATCTTTCTGAACAGTGGTTTGTCAGGATGTCACCCCTGACCGAGCGTGCTCTGCAGGTTGTCAATGACGGAGAAATCCGGTTTCATCCCCCGCACTGGATCAACACCTATCGCCATTGGATGGGAAATATAAGGGATTGGTGCATCTCGCGCCAGCTCTGGTGGGGACACCGCATTCCTGCCTGGTATGACACTGAAGGTAAGGTCTGGGTTGCCGCCTCATACGAAGAGGCCTGTCATATTGCCGGTACCGACAAACTTGTCCAGGACGATGATGTCCTCGATACCTGGTTCTCTTCCTGGCTCTGGCCGCTTACAACGCTTGGATGGACAGATATCCATTGTGACAATGACGACCTGAGAGCGTTTTATCCTACCGATACATTGGTAACAGGACCGGACATCATTTTTTTCTGGGTTGCCAGAATGATCATGGCCGGGCTCTATTTCAAGGGAGAGGTTCCATTCCGTGATGTCTATTTTACCAGCATTATCCGTGACATGAAAGGCCGGAAACTTTCAAAGTCCCTCGGCAATTCTCCTGATCCTATCAAGGTCATGGACACCTATGGCACGGATGCTCTTCGCTTCACCATCATTTATATAGCTCCACTCGGCCAGGATGTGCTTTTCGGGGAGGAAAAGTGTGAACTCGGACGAAATTTCGCCACAAAAATATGGAATGCCTCGCGTCTTGTCTTCATGCAGCGTGAGAAGTATTTCGGGAATCATGAAGAGTTTGCATCGGTCTACCGGGATTTCGATCCGCGTTCAGAACGTTTCGATCTGGCGGGACAGTGGCTTCTTGCAGGGTATCATGATATGCTCGACCGCTACCATACCTCATTTACTCAGTTCAGGGTTAATGATATTGTCCGGTTACTCTACGACTTTTTCTGGAATGACTACTGCGGCTGGTATCTTGAAGCTCTCAAAGTTCAACTTTCAGGAGATGTGACAAGGCAGGAGGCACAGAAAGCAGTCTGTCTCGCGGTTCATGTTCTTGAGGGTTTCCTTAAGTCGCTGCATCCGGTCATGCCGTTTATTACCGATGAAATATGGCACCAGGTTCTCCAGCGCTCTTCAACTGAGAGTATTGCGCTTTCGCCGATGCCGCTTTCCGATCCGGAGTTACAAGGTCTCAATGTCCTTGGTTTTACCTTGATTCAGAAGCTCGTTACCGAGGTCAGAAGTCTGCGCTCATTGTTCGGAGTTCCCCATAACAGCGAGGCGGAAATTCTTCTCTGGCCTTCCGGCGATGCAGATCGTCTGGTATTTGAGGCTGATCTTCCGCTTATTGCTGCGCTTGGTCAATGCATTCCAAAGATAATGAGTGATGGAGAGCGACCACGGCATGCCGCAGGATCAGTCGTTGAAGGTAATGAACTATTTGTGCTGCTTGAGGGGTTAATATCATTTGAAAAAGAGCGGGTGCGACTCCAGAAAGAGATCAGCAATATCTCTTCCTATGTCACTTCTCTCCGCAAAAAACTTTCAAACGCAGGTTTTGTGGACAATGCGCCTGAGGAAGTGATTGACAAAGAGCGTGAAAAACTTAGTGAAGCGGAGGATAATCTTTCAAAACTCAACAGCAACTTAACTGTTCTCAATGATTGAGGATGCGTTGCATTGTAAGGTGATTTTTCTTCTCTCTCAATGTAGTGAGAGAAGAAAAAAATCGTTTTTTTAGATTTAATCACCCTGAAATGATATTTTGTGGTTTTTTCAGTATCACGTCAGCCGTCAGGAAAGGTTTAAATCGCTGAAGTTCGCAAGGGAGAAGATATACATGAGGCAGCTTAAAATAAGCAAACAGATAACCAATCGCGAGAGCCTTTCTCTCGATCGTTACCTGCAGGAGATAGGAAAATATGATTTATTGACAGCCGAAGATGAGGTCAAATTGACAAAGGCAATCAAAGAGGGCTTTGATATGCCGGTCGATACAACTGAATACAAAAGGGCAAAGCGTGCGCTTGATAAATTGATTAAGGGAAATTTACGATTTGTCGTTTCTGTTGCTAAACAGTATCAAAACCAGGGCTTGACTCTTGGAGACCTTATTAACGAAGGCAATCTTGGTCTGATAAAGGCAGCAAAACGTTTTGATGAAACCCGCGGATTCAAGTTCATATCCTATGCGGTATGGTGGATTCGCCAGTCGATTCTTCAGGCTTTGGCCGAGCAGTCGAGAATCGTGAGGCTCCCTCTGAACAGGGTGGGGACACTTAATAAGATCAGCAAGGCATACAGCCAGCTTGAGCAGGAATTTGAACGTGATCCCAACACAAGGGAACTTGCGACCCTCCTCGAGATGGATTCTCAGGATGTTGCGGATACACTTAAAATTGCAGGAAGGCACGTTTCGGTTGATGCTCCCTTTGCTCAGGGTGATGATAACCGCCTGCTTGATGTTCTGCAGAATGATGGTCATCTGCCTGATTATGGTCTTAACCGCGACTCTTTAACGCTTGAAGTCGAACGCTCTCTTTCCGTCCTTGCGCCGAGAGAAGCAGACGTTATAAAGTCTTATTTCGGGATCGGAATGGATAATCCGCTGACCCTTGAGGAGATTGGAGAGAAATTCAAGCTCACCAGGGAGCGCGTCCGGCAGATCAAGGAAAAAGCAATTCGCCGTTTAAGGCAGTCAGCGTACAGCAAAATTCTGAAGGAGTACATCGGAAGCTGATTGTTTCAACAGCTATATCTCTTTTTGAGGCAATACATAGCAGGGAGTGCAGGCAAAAAGTTTTGCTTGGACTCCTTTATGCTTTTAAGCCCGGCTTGTCAGGATCGTATTGAAAGTTTTACCGGATTTCCCTCTTTCAGTCCTGTCGTATACGCGGCATTCCCGTTTCTCACTGCAATCTCAATCATGCCGCCGCTTCCCGTATAGGCAAGCATCTCTTGCTCCTGAACGTCACTATAGGTGGTGACAACCGGAATCTGGTTGCACGTTCCCGCACTGACTATCCATAGTTTTCCGGTATCGAAACGTTTCGAATCAAGAGAGGTGACCAAATTTCCGAAATAATCGGTATAAATGATGCTGCCATCCCATGATTGTCCGTTATCACAGCTCTTGCATTCCGGCATTGGAATCTTTATGCAATCTGCAGGATCAATTGCATTGCCAAGCTCCTGCAGTGAAACTCCTGATGCCAGATGTGCAGCAACAGGAGAAAAAACATCCCGTCCATGAAAGGTTGAACTCCGCTCAGAGAGCATGAATCGCTTCTCTGTTATGGATACGCAGCGCTTTATTTTCCGGGTTTGAAAAATAGCAGTGAGCAAGCCGTTATCCGGAGCAAGAAAGGTCTGGTTCTCGGTTGCAACAGCAATTGCTTTACGTGATGATCCGACTCCCGGATCGACCACTGAGAGAATAATTGATCTCTCAGGGAAAAAAGGAAGGGACTTGCCGAGAAAGAAAGCACCTTGAACAATGTTTTGAGGCGAGATGGAGTGCGTAAGGTCAATAATCTGAACGAAAGGAGCAAGTGAAAGTATGACTCCCTTCATCTGCCCGACATAGGTGTCATGTAGCCCGAAATCAGTCATCACGACAATAGTGTGCGGGTATTCTGTACTCATTGATATTTTAATCGATTGCGGTTTTATAGATCGCATAGCCGATACAGAGAAAGAGTATGTTCGGCAGCCATGCCGCCAGCATGGGGTTCATAATTCCCTGATATCCTGCAATCGCAATGGTTTTTTGCAATCCAAGAAAGAGAAAGCCGATAAGAAGGGTGATACTTATTTCAGAAGCAAGCCCTCCACGTTTCTTTTTTGCCGACAGGGGCACTCCGATCAGAATGATAATGAGCGACGCGAATGGTAACGCTATCTTTGAATGGAGCTTTACCATGGATCGTTCAAGACCTGAAAATCCGGCGTTCTCTTTATCAGCAAGATACCGGTAATGCCGGATGACATTCATCTCATCCGGTTGCAGATTAAGCTCCTCAAGTGAGTGCGGCGTCAGGTTGAGCGTTAGCGGCTTCAGGGGTGCAACACTATATTGTTCACTCTTATCTCTGAACAGACGGGTTGATGCATTGTTCATGATCCACTGTCCGGTTGCGGCGTCATAGCGCATTGATTCAGCATCTGTCCGTATGCTGAGGTGAGAACCGTTGAACTCCTCCAGGGAGACCGCACTGGCGTTTAACCGGCTGACATCAAAAGCTCCTAACGACACGATACGGTTCCCGGATTCGAGAATATGCAGAGTTCCCTTTTTCTGGGTCAGTTCCGAATTATCATTGACATAATGCTGTTCAAAGGCATTCATGCCTGTAAATGCTTCCGGTGCGATCCAGCAGGCATTGACAAGATTGATGCCGCAGATAAGAACCCCGCCTGCCAGAAACGGGGTCAGCAACTGGCGCATACTGACCCCTGCAGATCGAATGGCGGGAAGTTCGCTTGAAGCGGAGAGTCTTCCTGCTACAAGTATTGACGATAACAGGGCACTGACAGGTGATGTTATCAGCAGGGTGGACGGCATTGATAAAGCGTAATACCGGGCAATCACCATAAAGCTGAGATTCCTGTCCATAAACTTATCGAGTTTTTCAACCATGCTGATAAGAATGAACAGGAAAACAAAAGCTGCCGAAGTAAAGAGAAATGCCTTCGCAAACTGCCCGAATATGTAACGATTGAGAATCTTCATGAAATACTATGGGTAATAACCCTCATTCTTGCAAATCTCAGACAAGTTCAGGGATCGTACGCAGTTTAATAACCGAAAATATCCTTAAGCGCAAGCTCCTTGATTGTTCCATATTTACCCAACGTTTCCATGTCAAGATTTTCTTTTTTGCCAAGAACCAGCATGACATGTTTTTTGTTCTTAAAATGCGCATTGTGGAATTTTTCGATATCGTCGAGGCTCATGGTTGCAACATCACGATAAATATCCTTTCTGATATCATAGTCATGTCCCAGCCTTACAGCGTCTTCATAATTGAAAAGAACCTCTGTTCTGGTCAGTCGTTCAGTGGATATTTTTTGCAGAATGCCGGTTTGTGCCGAAACAAACAGTTCGGGTGACTTCGGCAGTTCATTCATCAGTGTGTTGATGCCATCGAGTGCTTCGGGCAACTTGTCTGACTGTGTGCCGATATAGCTGACAATATAATTGTGTTCTTTTTGCTGCTTTGGTGCTTTAAATACAGAAAAAACAGAGTAAGCTAAAGCTTTCGCTTCGCGGAGCTCCTGGAAGACTACTGACGACATGCCTCCACCGTAATATTCGTTGAAAAGAGTTACCATCGGTACCATGGAAGGATCGTAGAGTTCGTCCTTTGTCAACATAAGCACTTCTGCCTGAGTCATATCGTAATCAACGACATAGACAAGATTATCATGCTGTTCAAGGTCTTTGTAAGGGTCGGATGTCGGCACCGCCTTGAATGATTCAGGGTATTGCCTGACCGAACGCAGTTCACTCAGTACCTCGCCGGATTGGGCAGGTCCGTAGTAGAGTACCCGATGGCGGTAGTGCAGGAGATTTTGAATCTCCTCGAGCAGCTCTTTAGAGGTTATTTTTTCAAGTTTCTCATTGCTGAGAACGTTGGTGAATGGTGAAACGGGTCCATACTTACCGTAGTTGGCCATCGCTTCAATGAGTATCTTCTTTTTGGAAAGTTTATCGTCAGCACGCTCTTTTAACATTCCCGCTTTAAGCTTTTCAAGCGTGGCTTCATCAGGACAGGGATCAACAAGAAGATTTTCAAGCAGTCGAATTGCCGCTGCTGAGTTATTTTGAAGCCCCGACAGTTTAAGGTAAACGTAATGATCAGAAGTAAATGCTGAAAAGCTTGCTCCGATTTTATAGAGTTCCTGGTTGAATTCTGCAGGTTTGAGGCCTGATGTCCCGAGATAGGAGAGGTAGTCCAGTGCAAGCTCTATGTTTTTACTGCTATTTTTCCCGATATCGAAGACATAATACAGAGAGAAAAGCTCGTTTTCCCGATTTTGCAGATAATGCAGTTTGATATCAGGGTTGATATCAAAAAACTCTATATCCTTTGTATAGTCAAGAAAACATGGCTCGGTTTTTTTTGATTTTTGAGCCAGCAGTTTTTCTGCAAACGGTGACGAAGTATTCCGGTTTACCTTGAGCGGGGTGATCAGTGGTTTCTGAATTTTCGTTTCACTTTCTGGTACGCCATGTTCCTTGTAGACGCTTACGTAATTAGCGTTGTAGTGCTTCCGGGCAAATGTTATAAGATCATCCTTTTTGATATGCTGCAGACGTTCGAACTGACTGACGTGTTCCGGCCACTCCATACCCCAGATAAACGAATCAACATACGACTCAACCCGACCCTTGTTGTTTTCATAGAGCTTAAGCTGTTCAATTTTCAGATCATTGATTGACGCTTCAAGCAGCCACTCGGGAAACTTACCCTCTTTGAGAAGTTCGACCTGGCTGAGCAGCAGTTCTTTCACCTGATCAAGGCTCTGACCTTCCCTTGGTTTACCACTCAGCATATGTGCGGAGTAATCTTTCATCATCACCAGCATCGATCCGCCATCAAGGACTTTCTGCTGCTGGTTGAGGTTAAGATCAATAAGGCCGGCAGTCTGGTTATATAAAATCTTGTCAATAAGGGTAAGGTAATCGGCATCTGAGCTGTTGATTCCATTGAATCTGAATCCGATCACCACCTCTTCTGATTCCGGTCCTGCAACCTTGATGACGGCAGGTTCAGTGATTGCCGCTTCAACAGCAGGGGTAAAGAGTGGAACCTCCTTCGGCTGAAGCACTGAAAACTTTTCATCAATAAGTTTTATTGCGGTATCAGGATCGAAATCTCCGGCAATACAGAGCGCCATGTTGTTAGGCACATAGTAGGTGCGGTAGTAATCGATAACATTTTTTATGGAAGGGTTTTTCAGGTGTTCGGCTTTGCCGATCGTAGTCTGAGTGCCATAGGTGTGTTTTTTAAAGAGTTCGGCAAAAAGACTCTCCCATATTTTTCTGCTGTCGCTGTCCATAGTCATGTTTTTCTCTTCATACACGGTTTCAAGTTCTGTATGAAAAAGTCTCATGACTGGATTACGGAATCGCTCGGCTTCCATGGTAAGCCACTGGTCCAGCTTGTTCGAAGGAATATCGTTGAGATAGACAGTTTGTTCAACCCAGGTATAGGCATTGGTTCCATGAGCCCCAATGGAGTTCAGGATTTTATCATATTCGTTTGGTACAGTATAGCTGGCAGCACTATTTGATATAGTGTCGATATCCTTGTAAATCGCCGCCCTTTTTTCAGGATCAGCAGTTGAACGGTATTTCTCAAAGAGTTCCGTAATTTTTTCAAGCTCGGTATGTTCCTTTGCATAGTCAAGTGAGCCGATTGAATCCGTTCCCTTGAAGAGCATATGCTCAAGGTAATGGGCAAGACCTGTGGTCTCTGCGGGATCATGTTTACTGCCCGCCCTTACGGCGATTGAGGTGTATATTCTTGGTTCGTCCCGATGAGGACTCATGTAAACAGTAAGACCGTTATCGAGTGTGTAGATTCTTGTGTGGAGAGAGTCTCCGGGAGCCGTCTTGTATGGGTAATTCTTAATGTCGTTAACCATGGGTTTGCATGATATTAAATGTAAAAAGAGATCCCGATGGTGAGCATCGGGATACGGCTGTTTCTGAAACTGAAAAAATGGCCCCGCATCTGAAAAAATATAATAATGGGATATAAAGAGCATAATTGCAACCACCATCATTGGCCATTTTAAATAATATACAGTCTGTAAGCTCAAGTATGCAGAAGAGTTGTCACCTCTCCTTACATTGGTTGCGGGTTAAAACGCTCTTCCGGAGGCAAAATGGGCCGTTTATGTTGCCTCTGGACCTTGCGTAAGAACTAACAAATAGCTTTAATAGTTCTTCTAAGCGCCGGTTAAGAAGAACACGAAATATTATCAAGTGAGGAGAGTAGTTTATGCAGGAGAGCGGGAACGGAATATACAGGCTTGTAAGTCCCTACAGTCCGGCGGGCGATCAGCCGAAGGCCATAGAGGCGCTCTCTGAAGGAGTTCTTTCGGGGAATCCATACCAGACGCTGCTTGGCGTGACTGGTTCTGGAAAAACCTACACAATTTCTAACGTCATTGCTCAGGTCAATAAGCCTGTTCTGGTGATGAGCCATAACAAGACTCTGGCAGCACAGCTTTATGGCGAGCTTAAACAGTTTTTTCCCGATAATGCCGTTGAGTATTTTATCAGCTACTACGATTTTTATCAGCCCGAAGCATATCTGCCTGCTCTTGACAAATATATTGCTAAGGACCTGCGCATAAACGATGAGATTGAACGGTTGCGACTCAAGACAACCAGTGCGTTGCTCAGTGGCAGGAAAGATGTCATTGTTGTGAGTTCTGTCAGTTGTATTTACGGACTTGGTTCACCTGAAGACTGGAAGGCACAGATCATTGAACTGCGTTCCGGAATGGAAAAGGATCGGGATGCTTTTCTTAAGGAGCTGATCGCCCTTCATTATATCCGTGACGATATCCAGCCGACTTCCGGGAAGTTCAGGGTAAGAGGTGATATTATTGATCTTGTACCGGCACATGAGGAGCTTGCTCTCCGGATCGAGTTTTTCGGTAACAGTATTGAAAGCCTGCAGACCTTTGAAATCAACAGCGGGGAAGTGCTGGGAGTTGAAGACTATGCATTTATTTATCCGGCCCGGCAGTTTGTTGCTGATGAGGCAAAGCTCAGTGACGCCATGCTGGCCATTGAAAACGAGCTGGCAGGTCGTTTAAATGTTTTCCGCGATGATAACCGCTTTCTTGAGGCCCGAAGGATTGAGGAACGGACCCGCTATGATCTTGAAATGATAAAAGAGCTCGGGTACTGCTCAGGGATTGAAAATTATTCAAGGCACCTTTCAGGACGCAGGGAGGGTGAGCGGCCTTATTGCCTTCTCGATTATTTCCCTTCGGATTACCTTGTTGTTATTGATGAGTCCCATGTAACGCTGCCGCAGATACGCGGTATGTATGGTGGTGATCGTTCAAGGAAAACCATTCTTGTTGAGCATGGCTTCAGGCTCCCTTCAGCGTTGGACAATCGCCCGCTTCGTTTTGAAGAGTTTGAGGATATGGCGCCTCAGGTTATCTGTGTCAGCGCTACTCCAAGCGAGCACGAACTGATGCGTTCAGGCGGAGTGGTGGTCGAGCAGCTTGTCCGTCCTACGGGTTTGCTTGATCCTCCGGTGGAAGTTCGTCCTGTTGCGGGCCAGATCGATAATCTGCTTGCAGAAATCCGTATTCATACAGCCAGAGGCAATAAGGCGCTGGTCATGACCCTGACCAAAAGAATGGCTGAAGATCTGCACGACTTTTTCAGAAAAACGGGCATACGCTCGCGCTATCTGCATTCGGAGATCAAGAGTCTGGAACGCATACAGATTCTCAGGGAGCTCAGGGTAGGGGACATTGATGTGCTTGTAGGGGTCAACCTCCTTCGTGAAGGGCTTGATCTGCCTGAAGTATCGCTTGTGGCGATTCTTGATGCCGATAAGGAGGGCTTTTTGCGCAATACCCGTTCGCTTATGCAGATCGCCGGCCGGGCGGCTCGTAATGTCGAGGGATTTGTCGTGCTCTATGCCGATGTATTGACACGTTCCATTCGCGAAGTGCTCGATGAAACGGCAAGGCGTCGTGCTATTCAGCATAGGTATAACGAGGAGCATGGCATCACTCCGCAGTCAATTATTAAATCAATTGATCAGGTTCTTGATACTACGAGTGTGGCGGATGCTGAGGAGCGTTATCGTAGAAAACGTTTTGGGCTTGTGGCAAAGCCTGAAAGGCTTCTTGCCGGTCTCATCGAGACGCTGACCCCTCAGGAAACTTATGCCATGGCAGCTGAGCTCCGGATTGAAATGCAGGAAGCTGCTGTGCAGATGGAGTATGAGAAAGCGGCATATCTCCGCGATGAGATTTCAAAGCTTGAACAGGCTATAAAACGCATGCCGACTGAGGGATAGCCTTTGTTTGCTTCAATAGGATTCGAGTACACGGAAACGAAGGTTACCACGGATGCAAACTGAGATAACATACGGTTACACAAGTAGAGCAGTATTCAGGTTGCGGATGTGTCGAACTATGGAGAAAATTTGTAAATTAAATGACGTGTATTATCCTCAGTTTTGCGGAATATCTCTCTGAAATTAATTTTGTTTTCATGGCTATCAGTGCGTTACCTGAGCCCCTTCAGTCCGGCTATGAAATTCATGAGTGGAGGCATGCTTCAGCAATTCTTGCTCTTGATTTTCCTGAAGAATTAGCAGACATCTGTGATGTGTTGGGTCGCTTTCGTCTTTGTAAAACTTTTTTAACAAGCCTAGGTGGGCGTAAATCTCAGGTTTCTCAGGGGATTGACTCTGCATTTTATACCAAAGGATGGGTGGAGAAAAAGTTTGATACGGCTTTTGTCGTTGATAATACTTCTATCGCAAGCCCTACTCATGCGGTTGACTGTTATAAGAACAAAGTTGCGTTGGAGATCGAATGGAACAATAAAGACCCGTTTTTTGATAGGGATTTAAACAACTTCAGATTACTGTTTGAACTTCGTGTAATCTCTGTTGGAGTTATTGTAACGAGGTGTGATTCATTACAAGATATTTTTGACCGACTGGACAGGGGCAGCTCTTTTGGTGCATCAACTACGCACATGAGTAAGCTTTTGCCAAAGGTCGAGGGTGGAGGTGGTGGAGGATGTCCTGTACTTGTTTTTGGAATTAAAGATACCCTTTATGACGAGAATTGTTAATGTAACTGAGCCTACTCCTGCAGAGGACTTACTGTTAAAGACGAGAGATCGGTACTCTACTATACTTGCTGATCCTCCTTGGCAGTTCCAGAACCGTACGGGTAAGATGGCGCCAGAACATAAGAGGCTTTTGCGTTATCCAACTATGGAGATCAAAGAGATTATGGAGATGCCTGTTCCTAAGCTTGCGGCGGCTAAATCTCACTTGTATCTGTGGGTTCCTAATGCCCTTTTGAAGGAAGGGTTGCAGGTAATGGAAGCATGGGGTTTCACATATAAGACGAACTTGGTTTGGCATAAAATCCGTAAGGATGGTGGTTCTGATGGTCGGGGAGTTGGGTTCTATTTCAGAAATGTGACGGAACTAATTTTATTCGGCGTCCGCGGTAGTATGAGGACGTTACAGCCAGGCAGAACAAAAGTTAATCTGTTCGGGACAAGGAAGCGAGAGCATTCTCGTAAACCAGACGAGGTATATGATTTGATCGAGGGATGCTCACCTGGGCCTTACATTGAGCTTTTTGCAAGATTTAAACGGCAAGGTTGGGATCAGTGGGGTAATGAGGATGTAGAAACTAACTCATTTAATGATTTTGCATTCAGAAACGGTCATGCAGATGTTAGTGAAAACCAGCTGAGCTTTATGGAAACGGTCGGATAGAAAGGTCTGTCAGAATAATAGGAAAACGTTCAGTGCTCTTTTTGAAGTCAAATTAGATATTAGGCAAGTCGAGGGCGTCGGAAGGGATATACTGTCTTAGCATCTATTGCCGACTTTATCAGAAAGCGCAATTTCGTATCCTGAATTGAACAGATTGAGAGACAGGTCAAGTACACAATGCCGGAGTAATTTCCGGCTTTTTGCTTGCGTGAAGCAGTCGATTTTGTATGTTGTTTAATGGTGTTTTTTTGCTGGGTTGAGATTTTTTATGTGACGAAAAGTCTGTAAGCTGTGTTTATATATAGAGGACTGATAACTACAGTTCCGTAAGAAGACGTACAAGTGACTGCCCCCATATCTTTTAACAGGTTGTTTCAGGGAGTTTATTAGCGATGTTAGCCCAGATTGAGAAGGATCATTACAGTAAGCTCCACGAGATACTTGCGCTTTCCCGCAGGAATCTTAAGAATTTTGATGAATCGCTGATACAGCGGGCTTTTTTTATGTGCTATCGGGCACATGAGGGGGAAAAAAGGGCTTCTGGTGAACCGTTTTTCTACCATCCGGTTGAAGTCGCAACCATTCTTCTCAATGAACTTCCTCTTGATGGCGTATCTGTTGCGGCTGCGCTGCTGCATGATGTTATTGAGGACAGCGGCTATACCTTTGAAGATATTGTAGCTGAGCTTGGGGTTGAAGTAGCTGAAATTGTTGAAGGGCTTACCAAGATTTCCGGCATCATGATCAACCGGGAAACGACCCAGGCTGAAGGTTTTCGCAAGATGCTGCTTTCGATGGTGAAGGATATCCGGGTTATTCTCATAAAGTTTTGCGATAGGCTGCATAACATGAGAACACTTGAATCGCTTCCGGAGCACCGTCGCCTGAAGATTGCTCTTGAAACCAGAGATATTTATGCTCCTCTGGCACACCGGTTCGGTCTTGGAAAGATGAAGGTGGAGTTTGAGAACCTTGCACTCAAGTATATTGATCCTGAAATGTATGACTTTCTGATGAAGAAGGTTCGTATGAGCAGGGGAGAGAGGGTTAACTATCTGAGCAAACTGATAGGGCCCATCAAGGCTGATCTTGAAAAACAGGGGTTCAAGGTGGATGTGGAGGGCAGGGCAAAGCATCTGTTTTCGATCTACAACAAGATGCGCAGCAAGAACAAGACGTTTGAGGATATTCACGATCTCTACGGTATCAGGGTCATTGTCGATACGGAGCGTATTGCCGACTGCTTTGCAGTCTATGGCTTCATTACACAGAAGTTTCCACCTATTCCGCAGCATTTCAAGGACTATATCTCGATTCCCAAGCACAATGGTTATCAGTCTCTGCATTCTGCCATCATCGGTCCGAAAGGCCACATGGTTGAACTGCAGATCCGTACGAGGCGGATGCATGAGTTTGCTGAACTTGGAGTTGCCGCACATTGGCGATACAAGGAAAAAATATCAAGGGATGATGCCAACGTTGATTCGTTTCTGCGCTGGGCCAGAGAGCTGATCAAGGATGCTGATTCGGCGGCTGAATTTATGGAGGGATTCAAGCTCAATCTCTACCATGATGAGATTTATGTTTTTACTCCGAAAGGAGATATGAAAACCATGCCCGCTGGAGCGACTCCGATTGATTTTGCCTATGCTATTCACACTGAGGTCGGCAACGGTTGTATCGGCGCCAAGGTTAACGGCAAGATTGTCCGTCTGAATGCACAGCTGAAATCCGGTGACAGGGTTGAGATCATCACCTCAAAAAACCAGAAGCCGAAAGCCGACTGGCTTAAAATTGTTGTTACTCAGCGAGCAAAGCTTAAAATCCGGTCTGCCATCAATGAAGAACGGCGCATACAGATTGAAAAAGGCAGGGGCATGTGGGAAAAAATGCTTACCGGGACCAAAAAGTTGTTATCTGATAATGATATTATCCGGCAGGTTAAACGATACGGTATTAAAACTCCTGCAGATTTTTTCAGTGCCCTTGCCAGTCAGCAGATCAACGGTGAAGAGGTCATTGAAAGGGTAACAAGCACCCGAAAGGAGGAGCCTGCTGCGAAAACTGTCAGTGACGAAGCCCGTGAGGTTGAGGATTATCTTCAGATAGCCCGGCAGGAGCAGGACCAGGAAGGTGTGTCGTCCAAAAAGGATGAGGTTGTAATTGCCGGCATGAGCAATATTGCTTATTCCTACGCTAAATGCTGTCAGCCGGTTCCAGGTGATGATGTCATTGGATTTGTTACAACAGAGGGTGTTGTGAAAATTCACCGGAAGAACTGCGTCAATGTCAGTAATGAAAATCTCCAGAAAAGCGAGCGTGTTGTCTCAGTCTCCTGGAACAGAAAGGTTGAGACCGATTTTCTTGCAGGTATAAAAATTGTCGGTGAAGATCGTATTGGCATCATCAACCAGATTACAACGGTCATCTCTAAATTCGATACCAATATCCGCAGTATTTCGCTGCACGCCCGGGATGGAATGTTTGTCGGTACACTCATGGTCTATGTTCGTAATGCAGACAAACTCAGTACGCTGATGGACAAGGTGAAAAAAGTTCAGGGAGTCTTTACTGTAGAGCGTCTTATAAGCTGACCATTATGAGTCGCGAACTGTTTAAAGTCGCTCTGTTTCAGTTTACTCATACATCCGTTGATCCACAGGTTGAAAATGTTTTTTCAACCTGTTCGGTAAGAAATCCGTATTCGTATATTGGTTTTTATGACTGAACATGCCGGTGAATGGCCGGTCATAAAAATATAAGAGCAGAGAAAAAAACGCTTTGATTATCCTGTTTAAATGTTTTTTTACAGACACTTGAAGTGCCGTCAATCAATTTAGTGTAGAGCAGTTATGAAAAAAACAGCGTTATTCTCCTGGCATGAACAGGCGGGAGCAAAAATTATCGATTTCGGCGGTTATCTGATGCCTGTTCAGTATTCCGGAATTATCGCCGAGCATAAGGCTGTCAGAAATGCAGCAGGTCTGTTTGATGTTTCTCATATGGGAAACTTTTACGTTAAAGGCAGCCGGGTCTTGGATTTTCTACAGTCCATTACCACCAACGATCTGGAAAAACTGAAAGAAGGGTATGCGCAGTACAATCTCATGCTCTATCCCCATGGCGGGATCGTTGACGATCTTATTATTTATCGCATTGATCGCGACACCTATTTTCTCATAGTCAATGCAAGCAATGCTGAAAAAGATTTTGCATGGATGCAGCAGCATATTGCTGCTTTTGAAGGAGTTACCCTGGAAGATCATACCGATAAGCTCTCGTTGATTGCACTTCAGGGGCCGGTTGCTCTCGATATTCTCAAGATTGTTTTTCCTTCTCTTGATATCGAATCGGTTGACTCATTTCAGTTTTGTAACGCTTCTTTTAAGGGCTCCGACCTGATTATTGCACGAACCGGCTATACGGGTGAAAAAGGTGTGGAAATCTGTCTGCCGAATGATATCGCTTTGCCTTTGTGGCAGGCTCTTATCGATGCAGGCAAAGAGTTCGGCATTCAGCCTGTAGGACTCGGGGCGCGGGATACTCTCCGTCTTGAGATGGGTTACTCACTGTATGGGCATGAGATTGATCAGGATACAAATCCACTGGAGGCGAGACTCAAATGGGTGGTAAAAATGAAAAAAGGACATTTTATCGGAAAGGAGGCTTGCCAGCAGGTTGAGCTCGATGTGACTCGGGGAGTCGCAGGATTCAGCCTTGATGGCCGGGTACTTCCCCGCCAGGGATTTAAGGTTTATAATACCGACAGACAGGAGATTGGCTGGGTTTGCAGTGGCACCCTTTCACCGACTCTGCAGGAGCCTATCGGTACATGCAACATTGTGCACGAATATGTAATCCCCGGAACAGCAATTCTGGTTGATGTGCGTGGGACTTTCCATACCGGAGTAATCAGGGCTCTGCCTTTTGTTACAACATCATTGAGCTGAAAGTAAAAGGTATCAAGGAGCGATTGCACAGGTGAAAATGAAAAAAGAGAATAAAGGGACAAGGGGAAAAACACATGACAGGGAATCGCTGAAGAGAGAGCTAACCGGCATTGCATTCATGCTGGTTTCATTTTTGCTGATCAGTTTTCTCCTGAGTTTTCATCCTGAAGATGATGCGGGTTTTGCGACCTTGGCTTGGCACGATATCTTCAGTAAGGCAGCCAGAGATGCCGCAGAAGCCATTCATAATCCTTTCGGACCTTTAGGAGTCAAGCTCTCCTCTTTTTTTATCTGCACCTACGGTTATCCGGTTATCCTTCCCTTGACAGCCATTTTTTTCTGGGGCTGGTCACTTTTTCGGGCAGACAGTCTTAAGCCGGCACTGCTCTTTTTCCTTTACAGCGTGGCTGTTGCAGTGGATATCGCTTCCATGTTCGGCCTCACCACGACTCCTTTCAGTGATATTATGGCTGGGACGATCGGAAGAATGATCGCCGAGAAACTGAAGGTTATCGGAGAAGCGGGTGCATGGGTTTTGCTCAGCGTCTTTGCTGTTGTCCTGACCATTTATATGGGACGGGGTCTCTACCCTGATTTCAAGCGGGCATTGACAGCCATACATGCAGTCGTTATGAAGCCTGGTGATGATTTGAAGGCCTGGTTTGAGAAGAGACATAAAAAAAAAGATGAAAAGCAGAGGCTGAGAGAGGAAAAAAAACAGCACTACAGGGAAAAACCCAGAGAGGTGAAGCAGGAACAGCTTTCACAGGCATTGGCAAAACCGGTTCTGCCGGAGACTGATTCAATTGAGATCTCCCGGCCGAAACAACTGACAAAGATTCCTGGCGAGCCTGAAATGATCATTCAGGAAGCCGTTCACGAAATCGAGGCTGACCTTGACGAACGCAGTCTTAAAGTTCGTACCAAAGACCGCGAAGCATACCGCTTTCCTTCGATTGACCTCCTGGAAAAAGTTCCTGATGATGATGATCAGATCGATGAGCACCATCTTTCCGAAAGCAAACGCAAACTGCTTGAAAAACTCAAGATATTCGGAATTGATGTTGAGCGGATTGCAACCACTGTTGGTCCGCGGGTTACGCTGTTTGAATTTGGGCTTGCACCAGATGTCAAGGTCAGTCGTGTCAAATCTCTCGAAAATGACCTTGCCATGGCGTTATCGGCAAGAGGAATCCGCATTATTGCTCCTATTCCAGGCAAGAACGCTGTCGGCGTTGAAATCCCTAATGCAAAGCCGAAAACGGTATGGCTGCGTTCAGTTTTGCAGGTCGAGAAATTCAAAAACAGCACGATGACGCTGCCGATAGTTCTCGGTAAAACCATAGCTAATGAAGTCTATATTGCCGATCTGGCTGCCATGCCGCATCTGCTCATTGCCGGTGCTACAGGAGCCGGAAAGTCAGTCTGTATCAATGTTATTATATCCAGCCTGCTTTATGCCTGCGACCCTGATAAGGTGAAGTTCGTCATGATCGATCCTAAAAGGGTTGAGCTCTTTCAGTATCAGCATCTTAAAAACCATTTTCTTGTACGTTTTCCGGGTATTGATGAGCAGATTATAACCGATCCCCAGAAAGCGGTCTATGCGTTGAAGTGTGTGGTCAAAGAGATGGAGTTCCGTTATGAGACTCTGGAAAAAGCCGGTGTCCGCAATATCAAGGATCTCAATCGTCGTTTACCTGACGAGGCCCTTCCTTACATAGTCGTAGTCATTGATGAACTTGCAGATCTCATGATCACCGCCAGAAGGGAGGTTGAAGAGCCTATCACCAGAATAGCACAGCTTGCCAGAGCGGTCGGAATTCATCTGATCGTGGCCACTCAGCGCCCCTCGGTTAATGTTATCACGGGTATTATCAAGGCAAACTTTCCTGCACGAATTGCTTTCCAGGTGGCAAGCGGGGTGGATTCACGCACTATCCTTGACGGTTACGGAGCTGAACAGCTGCTCGGCAGTGGCGATATGCTCTATCAGCCTTCCGATCAGCCGAAAGCCATGCGAATTCAGGGGCCTTATGTCTCTTCCGGTGAGGTTGAAGAAATTACCTCCTTCATCGGTTCTCAGCAGGCATTGAAAACCATGTATGTGCTGCCGGTTCCCGATCAGCAGAAAGGCAGCGGGCTTCAGTCATCAGGAAGTCAGGACAGCGATGACAGGGACGAAATGTTTAATGATGCCGCCCGGCTTGTTGTGCTTCATCAGCAGGCAAGTGTCTCGATGCTGCAAAGACGTCTGCGTCTGGGATTCAGCCGTGCAGGAAGGGTGATGGACCAGCTCGAATTTAACGGGATTGTCGGTGAGGCTGACGGGAGCAGACCAAGGGAAGTCCTCATCAACGATGAAGACTCCCTGGAGCTGTTATTGAAAAACCTTGAAGGCTGAGGTAATTAAACCGACTCAACGCGTACAATTTCCGGATTTGCCTTTTTAATAGCCTGCTCAACTCCTGCACGCAGTGTAAGGGTGCTCATCGGGCATGACCCGCATGCTCCAAGCAGCTTCACATCAACAACAAAATCCTTGGAAATGCCTACGAGCTGACAGTCTCCTCCGTCAACCTGAAGATAAGGCCGTACGGTTTCAAGTGCGGCAATAACCCTGTCGTAAATCGCATCGCTATTTGGAAGATAATCCTTACTGGTACTCATGATATGATTGGTTTACAATGATTGAAAATGATGTTTGGTACACTGCCTGGAGACCTAATATTAAACCTCTCGCGCAAAAAAACAATATCAAAGTTATGATAGTTCCTCTACCGAAGCAGCATTCGTTATAGAAACTCTTCGGGCAATCTCCTTTGATGCTCTGTCGATAGCTTTCGATGGTGCAGAATCAGGATTCCCGAGAACGTAAGGAGTTCCGTTATCGCCACCTTCTCTTACAGCTCTGTCAATCGGGATTGCTCCAAGGAAGTTTAACCCATGGGTTTTGGCAAATATTTCTCCTCCATGGTGCCCGAAAATATAATCTTTTGTTCCATCCGGAAGCTCATAATAACTCATGTTTTCCACCAGCCCGAGAATAGGTACGTTTACCTTACGGAACATGCTGATGGCTTTTGATACATCCGCCAGGGCAACATCCTGCGGTGTTGTAACGATAACTGCACCGCTCAACGGAATGGTCTGGGCAATGGTGATCTGAATATCGCCGGTACCCGGAGGAAAGTCGAAAATCAGATAATCCAGTTCTTTCCACTCCACCTCAGTGATAAACTGCTTGATGGCAGTTGAAGCCATTGGACCACGCCAGATAAGTGCGGTATCGGGTTCAATGAGAAACCCGATCGACATGAGTTTTACGCCATACTTTTCAAGTGGAAGAATATTTTTTCCGGACATTTCCGGTTTCTTATTCTGCATGCCGAACATGGTTGGAATGCTTGGACCGTAAAGATCGGCATCAACCAGACCTACTGTCGCACCGGTTTTGGCAAGACTCACGGCCAGGTTAACCGCAAAAGTCGATTTACCAACTCCGCCTTTTCCTGATGCAACGGCAATAATATTTTTCACCTCTTTCAACGGCCGCTCATGATTGCAGTGATGGTGTCCGCATGATGAAGTTACTTTTGCGTTCATGGTAACCTCTACGCCGGCAGTCTCCGGCACATCTCTTCTGATTGCGTCAATACAGGACTGTTTGATCTGCTCCTTCATCGGACATGCAGGTGTGGTTAGTACTACGGTAAATGAAACATTGTTTTCAGCATCAATAGCGATATCCTCCACCATAGCGAGGGTGATAAGATCTTTTTTCAGGTCAGGCTCCTGAACGGAGCTAAGCGCTTCTATGATTTGCGCTTCCGTTACTGTCGACATACGATTTATTGATTTTGTTGTTGCTATAAAAAAGACGGTCTTATTTCAATCTCATGCCTTATTTCTGCATAAAACGCATCGAAATAGGAACTCCCTCCAGACTGAAATGCTCTCGCAGCTTATTTTCAAGAAACTTTCTAAAATTGTTCTGTACCAGCAGAGGGTCATTGCAGAAAAACGAAAATACCGGCCAAGGGGCATTGATTTGCGTCATGTACTTGATTTTCAGCTCTTTACCGGTTTTTGTAGAGACATGCGTTTGTGAAAGAGCCTCCTCAAGGAATTTGTTGAGAACGCTGGTAGCGATTTTGCGGGACCTGTTCTGACTGATTTCCTTGGCGGTGTCAATTGCCCGGTAAAGATTTTTTTTGGTCAGCGCCGAAATAAAGAGAACCGGAACATAGGAGAGGTTTCCCATGTTCAGTCGCAGGTTCTCCTCATAAATCTTGCTTGTTTTAGAATCCTTTTCAATCAGATCCCATTTGTTTATGAGAAGTAGCGCTCCTTTTTTCCGTTCAACAGCCATATTGATAATTTTCATATCCTGTTTTTCAATGCCCGGTGCCGCATCAAGCATCACCAGTGCTACTTCACAACGTTCAATGGCTTTTTCAGTTCTCAGTGAGCTGTAGTACTCTATACCGGCATCAATCTTGGTTCGTTTTCTCAATCCAGCAGTGTCAATCAAAACGAAATCCTGCTGTTTCCGGCCGAAGCGACTGTCGATGGCATCCCGTGTTGTCCCCGGGATATTCGATACAATCAGGCGGTTTGAACCAAGCAGGGCATTGACAAAACTCGATTTCCCTACATTCGGTCTGCCAACCACAGCAAGCTTGATGGCACTGTCCTCCTCACCGGTATTTTTTTCCAGTGAAGGCAGTGCCTCAAGAATGTCGTCCAGCATATCGGCAACACCGCTGCCGTCTTTTGCAGATATAAAGTAAGGCTTTGTGAACCCGGTACTTATAAATGACTCGGCATCCAGCGTAAGTTGCGGGGTTTCAACCTTGTTGACGGCAAAAAACAGATGTTTGTGATTGAATGTCCGCTGCAGCAGCCTTGCAAGTTCAAGATCTTCATATGAAAGGCCTGCGCGTGCATCAGTCAGGAAAATGACAATATCAGCTTCACGGATGGCCATCATCGTCTGCTCAAGCATTGCCATACTGATAATATCTGCATCGGCGTTGTAGCCGCCAGTATCCATCAGCAGGAATTCTTTGCCCTGCCACTCACCTTCCGATATGTGCCGGTCTCGTGTTACGCCGGGTGTGCTGTCTACGATGGCGCTTTTCTGGCGCAGAATTCTGTTGAATAAGGTCGACTTGCCTACATTAGGGCGGCCAACCAGAGCAATTAAAGGCTTCATAAGAACAAATACAGTCTTGGTAATAAAAGTTGATCAGGGCCCTCATGGAATTCCTGATTAGATATAAGGTATAATTTGTAGAATTAAGTGGAATAATTTACATTGGTGAACTTTATTTTTCGGAAAAGTCCAGTTAATCCTATAGTAACAGCATGAGCAAGACGATAAGTTTCAAAACATATTCGGCAAAGCCAGCAGAAGTTGA